>Ga0255768_10000231_pt1 | contig 57752 bp, 55 predicted proteins | sample 071ome_33_FD_179983 | JGI IMG/M metagenome (GOLD analysis project Ga0255768, IMG submission 179983) | Coastal salt marsh microbial communities from the Groves Creek Marsh, Skidaway Island, Georgia - 071412AT metaG (version 2) | ecosystem: Environmental > Aquatic > Marine > Intertidal zone >... | reverse complement strand
AAAGAAATTTGTCGAGGTAACAAAAAAAGAACAGATTGGTGCCCCTAGAGAAGGCGATCAGTTGCCAGAATTCTATCAGTCGAAAACAACAAGTGTCATCATTGATATGGTAAGAAAGATGGATGAGTTTGTTTTTCCTCCAACGATGGATTTCGTCCACTTCCCAGAAAAAGTTAAGCCATTTGCAATGTATATCTTTGAATTTTCTCATGAACTAAACCAACAAGACCTCGCAGACATATGGCAGAATCTTCCTCCAAGATTAGGTGAAAACTTTGAAGAAGCAGAAGCAACCATTTCACACCCGCTATTCTCGGATCACTTTCTTTCCTCGGTGCAAAGAGAGGAAGGGCAGCAAACACCAACTGGTGGAACAATCGATACAGAGATTCGCTGGATGATTTTCAAGGTTAAACAAAGAGCAGAGACTGACTATTCTTCAAAAGTTGTATCTGGTGTAAGTAACAAGACGTTAAGAAAAAGAGTATTGTTCCCTAAGTCTCCACAAGAGCGTAAAGAAAACATTGATTCGCTATTGTCTTACAATTGGCCTTATGATTATTTCTCTCTTGTTGAGTTAGTTAAGTTAGACGCTGAATTTACATTCAGTAACATCGAACCAGACAATCCAGACTCTGTAAAAAGAAAAGGTGATCCAAGTAAAGATAAAGCAAAAAAAACAATTCAATCTAGGCTAAAACAACCAACCCCACCAGAGCCAGAGCCTCCAGAAATACAAGAACTACCAACACTCGCTAACATACCCCAAGCACTAACATAAAGAGCAAGATAAGACATGACATTTTTTGATAAAAAAGAAGAAGTAATTTCAATCGAGTTGACTCCATATGGCCGTCACTTGCTTTCGCTTGGAAAATTAAGACCTTCATACTATGCTTTTTTTGATGACGATGTAATTTATAATGTCGAAGCCGCCGGCTTAACGGAGACCAGCGCCGACATTAAAACAAGAATCCTTGAAGAAACACCGTACATGAAGCCGACTTGCCTTTTCAGAAATGTAAATGACACAGCCGGACGAACAGAAAACTACTTATCGACCGAGGAGATTAGATATCCCTCTGCCGACAATAAGATATACTTTCTTCAAAACCCTCTTGGGACTTGTGACCATACTGCAACAGAGTCACCCGCTCTTAAAGCAACATTTATTCTTAATTCTAGTTCAGCCGGAAGCAAGTTCCAAATTAATTCAACATTCCCAGATCAACAAATACCGCAGGTCGATATCGATTATGACTACACTGTCGAGGTGAAGAACACAAATAAAGAAGCCAATCGCGATTTTGTAACCAATGCACCTCCTGAATTTCGTTCAAAGATATTCGATGATGGAACATATTACGACATCCAAGATGACAATATGATCTTACAATTGCTGGAGGAAAATGGCTTTGCTTTGACTGATTCATTTGAGATCGAGGTATTCAAATTAGATGATACCGACTCTGAAAAGATGCAGCAATTAAAGTTTTCTCCGAGAGTCAGCAAGATTAAGGATGATTACATTTTGGACGAGGTGTTAGAAGATCCTTCTCTTACTATTAATGAAGATTATGTTGAATATTATTTCAATATTTTTGTTGACAACGAGATTTCAATTAACGATTTATGTAAAGGAATCAAGAATCTTCAATCGCAAAATATCTTTATCGACCTCGAAGTCAACTGCCCGGACGTGCTAGAAACTGGTGACGTAAATATTTATAGAACAAGAATAACTAAAGACGATCTGGAGATTTGTGATGATTGATAGAATTGTAGGAAACGGCAACTTGCCAAATGTCTATATATCTCAGATTGAGGTAAAAGATTCTAATCGCATCGCTGGTCTTGAGAAGATGATAAAAATATCTTTGACCTTGGTCGTTAAAGATAAGAAGATCAATGGAAACTTTCAATGGTCGCAGAACGGCTTCATGACCGACTTCCTTTTGATTAACCTCCTTCAATCAACAAATCAGAACTTCTCAAATCAAATAACAAACGGCGACTTTACAATTCTCAAGTCAGATTATAAAAACTCGACCTTCTTCAACGAAACGCAAGTAAAAAGAATGTCAAAGAAATTAAAACAATACACTGACTCTAAAACACAATTCTTGGGCTTGGACTCAAACGGAAATGAAATTTATGATTTTTATTATGATTTTGAAATTGATATTAAACAAAGCGCAGCGACAAACTTAACTTACTTTGCCAACATCAGCATTGATTCTGCTGATCTTGCAGTTCAGTACAGCGCTGATTTCTCTTCAAACATAATGTCCCTATATCAAGGCCCAGTGACATCCGAGATTGTATTTGCCGGAGGTCAACTTCAAACATCAACAAATAAATTTGTTTATTCCGATGGCATGCAATATGGTGGAGCGGTTCACGAACATGAAGGCCAATACATGGAAGGCCCCTTCCACACAAACAGAAGACATAGAAATCTCACCGTATCGCAGATTCCAAACTTAAAGATTAAAGACCTTAGAGGTGTGAATCAACAACCAAAACTGTTGAACGCTCAAAAACAAATTAACAACTTCTTTGGGGATCCGTATACAACAAACGACGAAGACGGAAGAATAAAGAAAATGTTTTTTGTTGATTTCAACTCAATATTTCGACAAAAGACCAAATATGGTGAAATGCTACACCAGATAGACCAAAATGTCTATGACGAGGCACTGTCTAACTTTAAAATCAAGAAACTTTCTATATATCGCGATCAAGTGATTGTGACGGAGAATAATTCAAACTACGCTAAAAAGAAAGAAATCATCACGCCGGTACAAGGTTCAAGAAAGATTCTAAATATCACGAAGGATATAACAGCATACAATTTGTCTTCCTCGTACAACATCATGTCCTCGATTGAAGAGGTCAACATGGGCTCATCAAAAGTTAGATACTTTAACGTTGTTGATGAAGATGCAAAAGACAGATATTCTGGAAACTACGCTTACACAATGGAACTAAAGATTATTGACAGTTCGATTGATTATTTAAAATCTAAATTTACAAAATATAAAGCAGACATCAAAGCGTTGGAGAGTTATTATCTGAGAGCAAACAAGAGAAAGTATTATAACTCTTTCAAGAAACAATTTACAAATCAGTTTATAAGTGATGAAAACTCTCTCTACAACCTAGGTGCGCCCGCTAGTTTTACCACAGTGCCGTGGATTATATCGGTTGAGAATTACTCAGAACTTAATAAATTTTTAAACTTTTCAACCGAGGATGAAGACAGCGCAATTAAAAACAATATCTTCAACTCAATTAACCCAAAGACTGGAAACACAAATGGTATTCTAAACTTTATTCAGATGTATAAGGATGCGGTACTAGCCTTTACCACAAAGTTCGGCCTTAACAGCATGATCCAAGGCAGCGGATTTAACGTCTCTCCTTCATCGAGGCCACCTGTGCTAAAGAACTTGATAGAAATATCTTATACAGATCAAGATTATACAGACTTTGCAATTACCAGATCTGGTTATCGCATCATGCCCAAACAGCCAACTGAAACAGTGACACTAGGTGCATTGCCATATGAGAGCCCAGTTACTAACGCTGTAGAGGAAAAGCCTGTCTTCACACAAGAAAGGGTGCCTTTATCCCAATTTAATTCTAGAGTTGAGGACGAGAAAAAAAGATTCTTCCGCAATAATCCAACACTGACCCGAGGAGAGAAAAAGAATCTTAAAAAGAAAAACCTTGATTCTTTTACAAATATTGATAAGAAAGCGCCAAAATATTTGACACCAATCGCTATGTCGGACAAGGGAAGCAAAGTGGATCTATCTGCTCCAAGCCGAACCAATAGCAAAAAGTTAAACGACAAAATAAAAGATATTAGTAAAAGAAAAGATAAAACAAAATATAAAAGAAAGTTTAAGAAAAGATCCAACAGATTACTTAAAAACAAAACTAATGTTCGAGGCGGCAAGAGACCCGAGAAGAGTAGAGAATTATCTAAACAAATAAAGTTTATGAAGCCTCCTACTATTAAGCAATTTGATCTAAAGAGAAAATTGAATTATGATGCTGCCGATTATCTTGGGAAAGAAACCAAAATTAACTCAACAACTGAAAAGTTTCAACTGCAAGAACTCGACAGAAAAGAAAAGTTTCGAACAGACGATAAAATAAAATCTGCGATATTGAAAAGAAAAAAGAAAAAAACAAGAAATAAATTTGATATGGAATCAAAAAATAATGTTATTGATAATATTATTAGCGATGACAACGTTGACACGGATATGGCTTTAGAGAATATGCCTCTTCAATTAAAAGCGCTCATTGCTTCTAGAAATGAATCATCCAAGTCTAATCTCTTATCTTCACAATCGGACGTTCTTGTTTCAGAAGAAACGGAAAATGAAATGCTAATTACTCATTTCAATATACAAAGATTAGAATATTTGCATGGCTTTATGGAAGACGAAAACGGCGACCCAATTATCACGGCACCAATTTGGCACGAAGTAGATGCAGATTCTCTTAATACAATTCAAACTCCATCGTTTATTATGAGAACAGTAAATCATGTTGATGAATCTTTATTAGTAGACATCCCCGATGAAATAGACTTGCCAATCTTTGACTCATTTATGATTATGAGCAATGACACAAACTTTGTCGAAACAACACAACGTATAAATATTAGCCCCTTGTTCTATAATTATAATAATAATTCTGACGTTGTTTATGATTTTTGTACCTCAAACATTGTAAAACAATCAGAAAAGCAAAATGGACTGTTTACAAACCAACGACAAGTTGCTGCAAACGTTACATCACAGGTCCAAGATGGAAATCAAACAATTACAACTGGCCGCTCTGGAGCGCCTAGTGGAGGCTCGTACTAGTGTCTACATTTACTAAAATCATTGTTAAAGATACGAATTACTTTGATAGAATACAGGCAAACACAAATCCAACAATCACTGTTGAGAATACGGCCAACCTTACAACAACTTTCAATAATCAATTGAGAGAGAAAAAAATAAATGTTGAGTTTGTGTCCTCGGAGTTTGATCAGAATCAAGCCAACCTTACTTTGAATGAAAAAATAAAGATTACCGCAATCCCTTCTGCTTATGGATCTTTCGATGCCTTTAGATCCGAGATCCAGCAGTCTCTTAATTTAAATTATCTCAATCATTTAACGAGCATCCAAACGCAACAAAGAACACAGACAAACGATAATGCTGACTTTACAATCTCGTATGTATCAAGCTATAATTATTATGCTCAAGGATATGAGAACTTTATATCAAATATAGATGAAAAGTTAATAGGCAATTACTATGTTGAGAAAAATAGAGTTGATGTCTCAAAAATATACAACTTCACTGCTCCAAACAAAGACTTTTTCAAAGCAATTGGATCAACACAGCAAGTAGAGACAAGCGACGAATCATTGCAGACATTTAGAAATTGTATTTTAAACAATATTAGTTCTGTTATGAGTGAGGTTCAAAAATATCCGTTTTATTTTAATTTCAAATTTGAGACACATGGCAATGACAACTTGACAGATTTCATGAATTCAACAGGAATGGTTTATGACTTGATGGACTTTTATGTCAATTCACAACCAGCAGCGTCAACAAGTTTTGATTTATTGTTTACCGGTGACTCGGCTAATGTGCGAGAAAACGTTACTACAAGAATCTTTCCGTTCTCTACGTGGCTAAATGATACAAACTATAATTTGTCAAATTTGAATCAAATCAAATTAATTGGAGCTTCTTATCGCCCGATTGGAAACATAGAAGGCAAGTTTCAAAAACTGACCCTAAGCGGAATCTTTAGAAACAAAGTTAAACAAAATCTGAGAACAATTGAAAAAGTTTTTAATAATGAAGAATGCTCTAATCAAGTTCTTTTTTATAAAGTCGAAAAGTATATCAACAATTTTCTCGGAGTCCCGACACAAACATTCTGGTTTATGAACAAGCAAGACGCAGTAGATTATTATGATACACAAGTAAAGTATGGGACTCCATATGCATACAGACTTGTGGCATATACACTAGTTGTGGGAAACAGCTATCAATATACAAATCCTGAATTTCTTGACAATGATGGTGAATACACTGTGATGCTTGATGTTATTAATGCTCCAAGCGCTCAAGTCGTTGAGATTCCCTTGATTGAGTTTTCATTAGCGTCAATACAAAATCCACCGCTCAAACCACAAGTTTCTTTCAGCACAAAAATGAGTTCTGACAACAATATTAAGATCACACTGGGAGATAATGTCGGAGATGGTCTGGATGATTTTGTTGTGATATCCGATGCTGATAGAGTACAAGAACGCCTTATGGGTATTGTTGCCAATAATTATAACGGCAATAATCAGAAAAGATATTTCAATAGTGATGGCAATCCTGTCTACTATGAGATCTACAGGCTTAATATGCCACCAAAGAGTTATCAAGACTTTGTTGGATTTAAGATAGCAGATGCAAAGCAATTCTTTTCAGATAGCAAGAAAACTTCTTCTGATGTTTCAATAAACGATTATATTTTATCAAACACAGACTATTATTATATGATAAGGTCCGCCAATATTCATGGTCATGTTGGAAATCCGAGCAAGGTCTATAAAGTGTCGTTGGTGCAGGACGCAGATGATTCAAAAATCAATGTTGAAATCTATGATTTTCCAAAACCAAAACTTTTTGACAACAACAAAAAATTTAATTCTTTGCTCCAAGTCAGGCCAGCACTAGGTCAAGTAGTTTTTGATAATGATCAGCCGGCTTTGTTTAATGAAACTTCGGCAAAAAACAAACTAAATAATATTAGGCTTGGTGATTTACCCGAACAAATATGGGGCAATACCTTCAAAATAAGATGCACTAGTTCGACAACCGGTAAAAAAATAGATTTCAACGTTACATTCAACATTAAAACGATAAATTCGGAAGAGAATTTTGATTAGAACTAATTAATATAACAATTTGAGGATTAAATATGGGATTTTTAGATAACAGTGGCGATATCATTCTTGATGTTGTGCTTACTGATTTGGGCAGACAATTGCTCGCTAAAGGCGATGGGTCATTCAATGTAACCAAGTTTGCATTGTCAGATGACGAAATCGATTATAGTTTGTATAACAAGAATCATCCAAGCGGTAGTTCATACTACGATCTAGAGGTTCTGCAAACCCCTGTGTTCGAAGCATTTACTGACAATGCTGCATCGATGAAAAACAAACTTCTGACATTTGAAAATCAGAACCTTTTGTTCCTGCCTGTTCTCAAGCTAAATCAATCGTTTCCGGGCACCTCTTTGCATGTTGATGGCGCATTTGTTGTTGCGGTCGACAGAAATACAGAAGACAACACTTCCACAACTAGCCCCGCAACTTCAATTGGTACGACGTCAGAGGGCAAGGTTGTTGCTGGTGTGATCTTTGGTGAGTCTCTAGGGGCAGGTGCTCAAGCACAGAACTTCATCAGAGTTGACCAAGGACTTGATACAACACAAGTATCAGCAAAGAAGGCTCTGGATCCTGATCTCGTTGAGACTGAATACATGATTCAAATCGACAACCGCTTGGGTTCGATTGTAAGTTTTGACGGTGCAAACCGTGCAGTGCCTGATTATATTGACGATGACAACATCGCATATTATACATTCTCTCTCGGTACAGATCAACAATACGTTCAGAATAACACAGTCACCGAGGACACAAATACAGAAACAATCTTGGGCCCACGAGGAACATTCTTCAGGTTCTCGGTTGCTTCTTCACTAGAGTTGAACACAAGCACATACTTGTTCACCCAACTTGGTTCTACAACCACGATGGACAACGCAGCGGGCAGTCCCTCAACTGTAAAACTTATTGACACAATTGTCAAAGTAACCGGAATGACCACAGGATACAGCGTTGATATTCCTGTACGATTTGTAAAACTATAGGATTAGAAAATGGCAAGTTCTTTTAAACAAATAACCCCAAACGACAGAGTATCAACACGAACTCTATTGCATGAAGCAATTCCACTAACCGGAACAATTGTATCCGGAACATATTCCGATGAGAACATCAAAAACTATTCTCACGGCATGTTTCAGTCTGTATATGACTATCCTTATCTAAGTTCTTCTGCAAATCACATTTTTGATATTACTGCTGGATACTCTTCTGATAGTCCATTGTCTGGTGCGGCCAGTGCCCAAAATGCAAAGAAAATTAATATCTATAACCAAATGTCACAAATGCTTGTGGGTTACGATATTACAGGCTCAGTATTGAAATTTGACGAAGACGGAAATATATTGGCTGGCGGGAAAAAATTAGATGACGTCATCTTTATTAACTTTTCTCGACTTCTTTATAAAGATGAGATTAAAAAAGGAACCTTTTCCTTAGAATTGGGAGTGACTCCCACGTTTTCATACACCGGTGGCGCTTTCGATGATCGTTTGCTGATTACAGATTATAGTGGTTCTGATGGATATCTTGTCAATTCTCCATTAGGCGAATATGGAGTTCTTTTTGTTACTGCGAGTACTCATAACAATATCTTAGAGGGTGATCCAGTCACAACTGTAAGGCCTGCATGCGGCTTAATTTATTATCAAGCAGGCGTCGCAGTTTTGACTTCTTCTTTATTTACTGACGTCGCTGACGGAGGACTTCTCAAGAATGCATTCGGTTCAGTTCAAATGTCCGGACCATCTGACAACGGCGAAATTATTTCTGCTGTATTATCTGGATCCCTCATCACAGGTTCTGCGGACAATTTGAGAAACAGAATTTACAATCTTCAGTTTAACAATACTGTCGAACTTAACTCAACAATTTATTTCTGCCGAGTAAATCACAATGAGTTTAACTACTCAGGTAATCCAACCTATCTTAGTTCTTCACAGATCAGAGTTAAAGAGGTCTCAAGTGATGAGCCTGTCTCGTACATCACGACTGTTGGTCTTTACTCTGAGAATAACGAACTTCTTGCTGTTGGTAAACTCAGTGAGCCACTCAAGAAAACTCCTTCGAATGAATTCACGATTAGAACGAGACTAGACTATTAGCATGTTATGTCATTTTATAAATTTACAGAAGATGACTTATTTACAAATACAATAGAAGCATACCCCGAGTATTCTTTCTACATCGTTAGTAGTTCGGTTTATATAAACAATATTCCAAATCAATCTGGTGCCCTGACTGACAACATCTTCGGTGTACCAGATGGTTTCCTATCGTTGTATGAATATAACATTGATAGACCCTCGACGTATATCTATCCGTTTCTTTACAAAGACGGATTAAAGAATGTATTCAAATCATATAACACCGGATCATACAATATCGCAGATTACGGAACTGTAATTACGTCAAGTTATCGTTTATCCTCATCGATTTCAAGACACTATTATGATACAAGTTCAACAGGGTCTGCGAGGACTTATTTGTTCCCCTTGAAGAATACACTCAATCATTACACATATCTTTCTCCGAGATATGCATATTCTGCTTCATTTGGAGATAAAAATGAAGATGCCCTTAACTTAATTGATATTCCTTCAGTCTTTTACGGCTCATCGATTAAGAAAGGAACTGTGTCACTAAAATATTATATCTCTGGATCACTGATTGCAGAGTTGGTTGACAAGAATTTAAATGGAGATCTAATACAAGTTTCGAGTTCGGACGATGCTCAGGGCGAAGGTAGAGTTGCCGGGACCGTATTGTATAACGAAGGCTTCATTATTTTGACAGGCTCGTGGGACTTGAACGGAGATCAAATTGATTATAAAACAGGTATTCCTGACAATTCAAAATGGATCTACTTCGGGACCGGTACTAACGAAGGAACAGTCACGGGAAGCATTCATTATCCCTCTGCTTCTTTCGCAATCGATTATCAAGGCACTACTCACACACAAACATTAACAATGTTTGCTCATGCAAAGCAAGGCCATTTAAATTATTCAAATAATCCGACTTATCTTAAATATAATGAACCAAACTACAAGAATGCTTCAACGGGATCCTCGGTCTACGGTGAACGGCCTGTTCCATTGCATAATAATGTTGATTCGTCATTCACAGATGTCGCCCCAGATTTTGAAAAAGTTACTTATATCTCGAAGGTTGGTATCTACGATGAAAATAAAAATCTTATCGGCATTGCCAAGGTCGCTGTTCCAATTAAGAAGACAATAAAAAATAACTATACTTTCAAGTTAAAACTTGACATTTAGCAAATTATATGTTATAATATATATTATGGAATTACAACGAGTTATTTTTGGTATTGATATTAGTACCTCGCGGATTGGCATCTCCGCTGTAACAACAGATGAGAAATTAGTGTTTGCAGACACGATCACATTCAAGAAGAAAGATCTATCGCTTGAAGACAAAGCGCATATCTTTGAGAACACTCTCGGCAAGATAATGCAACTGCAACGTCTTCATCCTCTTGCGGTGTTTGTTGAGGAGCCTTTCACGGCATTTGCCGGAGGCAAGACAACCGCCAACACAATGGCGAAACTTCAACGGTTCAACGGAATGTGTTGCTATGCTATTCACAAAAGCATCTTCAATCTCTCAGCCCAGTTGCTCCCAGCGCGAACCTGTCGCTCTCTCAACGAGATCAAGATTCCCCGAGGATCCAATACAAAGAAATTAATTATTGATTGGGTCTCCGCAAAGTATCCAAAAGATTTCACATATGAGTTGACGAGACACGGTAATCCAAAGCCCGGCACAGATGATAAAGCAGATGCTGTCGTGGTTGCTTTGGCAGGTTTGAAAAAATATAAAGAATCTATTTGACAAATCATTTGTGCTGTGTTATCTTATATACATCGAGGCACAACATGAACAAAAAAATCAAAATCATCAATAACATTCTTGGCTCTTCTCGTAGAGTCAAAGACGAGCATCTTTACCATTGCCCTTTCTGCAAGCACCACAAGAAGAAAATGTCGGTGAACTTCGCAAAGAATTACTTCAAATGCTGGGTATGTGATGCGAGAGGTAAGAACATTTACCGAATGGTCCGTCGCTTTGGAACCTATGATCAACGACAAAAGTGGCTTGAACTTGACGGTCGACTTGATCTCTCTGAGTTCGATAAGTTCTTCGCCGAGATCAACGAGAAAGAAATAAAGCAAACAATCTCTCTTCCCGATGAGTTCGTTTCGCTTTGCAATAAGAATCTTCCAATGTCCTCAGCCAAAGCGCTTGAGTATCTTAGGTCCCGAGGAATAACAAAAAAAGAAATCCTTGATTGGAAGATTGGCTATGCTACAGGAGGTAAGTATGGCGGCCGCATCATTATCCCAAGTTTTAATTGGGATGGTAATTCTAATTACTTCATTGCTCGCTCTTTTGTGGGTCATCAAAGACGATATCTAAATCCTCCCGTTGGAAGAGATGTTGTCTTCAATGAACTATTTATTGATTGGGATGAGGACATTAACATTGTCGAGGGTGTCTTCGATGCGATTGTCGCAGGTCCCAACAGCATACCAATCTTGGGGTCAACTTTGCGAGAAAACTCCCGCTTATTTCAACAAATTGTAATGAATGATACTCCGGTATACTTAGCCTTAGATAAAGATGCGGAGACCAAAAGGAACTGGATTATCAAGTCCTTTTTGAGATACGACATTGAATTATATGTTGTTGATACATCGGGATGCGAAGACATTGGCTCAATGTCCCGAGAAGAGTTCGCTCTTCGCAAATCGCAAGCAAGACCAGCAGATTTAGATGAGATTTTGATTTTTGACAAACTGAGGGCGATATGAAATTAGAACTTGGTGACCTTGTCCAACTTAATCGACAAAAGGCTCTGGGCAAATGGTATGTCCCAGAACTTCCAATATTAGGCATGGGAGTTGTTGTCGACATACATGGTTTGCAGGTTTGGGTTTATTGGATCAAAAATGGTCGAACAACTCAACTACCAAGAAATTTAGTAATAAAAGTACTTGACAAGAAAGACTAAACAGGTTATATTGTATACACTCAAAAACAACAAGGAGACGTTATGAGTATTATGTTAATTAGCATGCTTTGGGCATGCTCTGGTGATTGTGCGGATTCTGCTCGAGAAGAACAGGAAACCACAACCCTTCCCCCAATGGAAGGATATGATCCAGAAGATACGGCAATGGAGCCAGAAGATACAGGTCCAGAACCGGAAGATACAGCAGAAGATTCAGGAGGTGAATAATGAATATGCTACTATCACTTTTAATTGCTTGCGGTGGCGACACCGCAGAGACTACCACGGAAGAAGTTGTGAACACTACGGCAACGGTAACTGAAGACGGCATCGAGGTTGTTGAAACGACAACGACTGAGACAACGACGACGGAAGAAGTCACAACCGAAAATACAGAAACGACGACTGAAACCGAGTAGTCAAAAGGGTTAGCGGCTCCCTCCAAAAGCCGCTTTTCTTTTATGGAGGATTAATGGATTATATAGCAGACGGCGATTTCGCCAATAAGACGAGCCAAGGAATTGTGCTCGTTGATTTTTATGCGACATGGTGTATGCCATGCTTGCGAATGGAGAAGCAAGTTGAAGAGTTTGCTTCAAGCAACTCAAATGTATCTGTTTACAAATACGATGTCGACCGAGGAGTTCAAGTTTGGAATGACGTGAAGAAAAAACACAATGTACGATCCATTCCTTTTGTTGTGATCTACAAAGATGGAGAGGCCGTAGCAGCCGAGGTTGGTTATAAATCGTCAGAAGAATTACAAAAAATACTTGACAACATTAGCTAAATGTGATACATTATAACAAAAGGAGGGCTTATGCTCATTGCACACATTTCAGACACACACATTAGAAACCTTAAATATCACTACGAATACCGTCAGGCGTTCGAAGATCTTTACGATAAGTTGCGAGACCAACGTCCGGACATTATTGTTCATACAGGTGACATCGCACACACCAAAACCCAACTATCACCAGAATACTTTGAGTTGACCTCGGAGTTTCTCAATACATTGGCCGATATTGCTCCGCTCTATGTTATCTTAGGCAACCACGATGGGAACCTCAAGAACTCCGAGCGACAGGATGCAATCACGCCAATCGTTGAGGCTCTACAGAATGACAACATTCATCTTCTCAAAGATTCGGGCGAAGTCGAAGTAAACGATGAGGTAACACTAAATGTGCTCTCGGTGTTTGACCGAGATAATTGGAATGAACCCTCCAACCCTTCGAAGATCAATGTGGCGCTCTATCATGGTTCAATCTCCGGTTGCGAGACGGGACAAGGCTTTACAATTCAGCAAGGCGATGATACAGCGTCGATCTTCAAGGGATTTGACTTCGCTCTTCTTGGGGACATCCATAAGCGACAGCAAATGGACTCAGAGGGACGCGTTTGGTATGCCGGCTCGACAGTTCAACAGAACTTTGGAGAATCTCTCCGCAAAGGTTATCTTCTTTGGAACATTCATGACAAAGACGATTGGACCGTTGAGTTCCATGCCTTGCGCAACCCTCGCCCCTTTATATCGATCTATCTTGATCGCAATGGCGACTTGCCAGAGACCCACGTACCTCGTAATGCTTACCTTCGTATTGTGTCGCAGTACGACCTTCCGCTTACCAAGCTTCGCCAAGCCGTTGACGCAGCAGAGGTAAAGTGGCGCCCTTACTCAACAACCTATGTCAATAAAGGAACCAAAGGCTCACGCTCAGCTAAGAGCATGATCGCCGATGGCCGCTTTGACAATCTTCGAGACATCAAGGTTCAAGAAGAACTAATCCAAGAATATCTCGCAGGCAAAGAGCTTGACGACGGTGTTATGGAGAAGATTCTTGAGCACAACCGTGCCTACAATCGCAAAGCCGAGGAACAAGAAGAAGTTTCTCGTAATGTCATTTGGTCCATCAAAGAGATGCAATGGGACAATCTCTTCAATTACGGAGAGAAGAACAAGCTAAACTTTGAGAACCTCAACGGTATTGTGGGCATCTTTGGCAAAAACTATTCAGGGAAGTCATCAATTATTGACTCCGCTCTCTATACTATATTTAATACGACCTCGAAAGGTGAGCGCAAAAACATTCACATTCTGAACCAGAATAAGACCAAAGCGCTCGGTCGTATTGACATTCAAATCGGTGAGAATACTTACCGGATTACCCGCAATCTGGACAAAAATGTTTCCTCTTCCGGTAATGTAACCGCCAAGGTTGACCTAGACTTTGCTGTCTTTGACGGACAGGACTGGCAGTCTCTCAACGGGACAACCAGAAACAAAACCGATGCGAACATCCGCAAGCACTTCGGAACGATCGAGGACTTTCTTTTGACCTCGATGGCTTCTCAGATGGACTCTCTGTCCTTTGTTAAAGAAGGCTCAACGAAGCGCAAAGAGATTCTCGCAAAGTTTCTTGACCTCGATCTATTCGATTCTAAGTTCAAACTTGCGAAGAAAGACCTCGCAGAGCAAAAGTCTGTGATCAAGCATCTCCGTTCAATGAATTGGGATCTCGAGATCGCAAAGAAGAAAGATATCCTTGACGACATTGAGATTGACATCAAAGACAATACAACTCGCTGTCAAGAAATCGAAATTGAACTTAAAGGAATCACAGCGCAGCTTGCTGAGATTAATGAATCAATCGACGCAATTCCTGCGGAGATTATTGACATCGATTCCATTAACAAGTCCATCAAGCAAAAGCGAGAATCAACAAGGTCACTAACCTCCAAAAATCGCTTGTTAGAGTCGAGAATTGACGTCAATAAGCAAACTTTTGAGAAGGTCGCTGCCTTCATTGAGTCATTCGATCTAAATGTCCTAACGGAACAAAAAGAAGAGCATAATCGGCTTTCATCTCTCAAATCTTCAAATTGTGACGGCGTTCGTGCACTATCTACCACAATTTTAAACGAGAAGAAGAAAATCAAGTTGCTTGACGGGATTCCATGCGGAGATTCGTTCCCAAGCTGCAAATTCATTGCCGATGCTGTGATTGCTCGCAATGGTTTGGAGTCTCTCAACGAGCGAATGACAAATCTTCAGTTGACTGTTGACAACATTGAAGCGCAGATCACCGAGCTAAATATCGAGGACATTGAAGATAAAATTAAATCTTTCAATCAAATCGTTGCCGACCGTGATGACCTTGCAGCGAAGATCGAGCGAGACAACTTTGTCTTGGAGAATAATCGAAAGCAAATCCAACTTAATGACGCAATGCTTGAAACCCTCCTCGCAACTCAGGCCGTATATGAAGAGAACAGAGAAGCAATTGAGAACAAAGAGTTATTTATCTCAAAGCGAGACAAGTACGCTCAAGCTCAATCTCGCCTTCAGAAAGAACAAAAGAAATGCGAGTCAATGCTCCAAGAGTACTTCATTGAGAAAGGTTCCACTCAACAAGCCATCGCTGGCTATGAAGATCAAAAGCGACAATTGGAAGACAAAGAACGTGAGTTTATTGCACACGATTTGTTTCTTCAATGTATGCACCCCAATGGCATAGCCTACAATGTTATTCGTCAAATGTTGCCGATTATCAACGAAGAAATTGCCAAAGTGCTTACATCTATTGTTGACTTCGAGGTATTCTTTGTTGACAACGGAAAGTCATTAGATATAATGCTCAAGCATCCAAAGTATGATGCACGACCTTTGTCTATGGGATCGGGTGCCGAGAAGACATTATCTGCGATGGCGATACGTTTAGCCTTGATTTCTATAACGAATTTACCCAAAAGCGAACTATTTATACTAGACGAACCTGCTACTGCTTTGGATCAAGAGCACATGGATGGATTTGTCAAGATGCTTGAAATGATTAAATCACAATTCAAAACTGTCTTGCTTATCTCGCACCTTGATTCTCTTAAAGATTGTGCTGATTTAACAATCGATATCCAAAAGCAAAATGGTTACGCGAGGGTAAATTTATGACAATCAAAGATCAAGCCGAAGATTTAATCGAAGGCATCAAAGAAAAGTTCGAATGTGATGAGCATGAGGACTGTGATGGAATCCATTTGGACGACAAGATCGCTGAAAAAGTGAAAGAACTTGCAAAAGCTGAGGGCTCTATCCTTGATAAGATTCTTGGTAAAGTTGTTTCACGAAAGCTTCTTGTTTTCGCAACAGCCACTGTTCTTCTTGCGCAATACGGACTTGATCCTGATACTTGGGGCATGATCGCTATTGTATACATTGGCGGACAATCTGTTATTGATGCTGCTAAGACTTGGAGACACGGCGGATAATGAATCTGCTCAAAGCCAAAAAGTACTGGGAACTTTCAGCGTCCTTCCTGAGAAATCATTGGAGGGCCGTTGTTGTTCTCGGTGCTATGGCTGTTTGTTATTTCTACGGAAAGAATGTACAAAAGAAACTAAAATTAGATCACGACATGGCAAAAGCCCAATGGCGTAAAGAGAGAGACCAAATTGAAAACTCATATCAGAACGAAATCCAGAAACGGGAAAAGTCTCGTAAGGCCTATGAGGTCGCTATTAAAATGGCGGAAGAGAAGAAGGCCAAATCAACGACCGCGCTAGAGAAGCAAAAGGTCGAGGACACAAAAAAACTAATCAAAGCATCAAAGAACGATCCCGAGAAGTTAGATCAAATTCTAAAAGATCTCGGAATAGAGGAAGTATGATTTTAATGCTATTTGCCTCCCTTGCATATGGCGAGGCACAATTTACAAATTTGAAGGTCGGAGAACCGGCACCATTCAACGGAAGACTATTGAACGACGAAGCTCTCGCAACTCTTGTTGTGAACCAAGAGTCGATTGAAGAAGCATGTCAGATTGAAGTTGATTATGAAATAGACAAAGCACAAGCTAAATGGAACTATGACTTTGAACTTATGAAGATAGGCCTTGAAGGAAAGCTCGAAAGATCTGAGGCTCGTATTGAGGCTCAACAACAAGAATTAGACTATCTTCGGGCTCATGTCAAACCAAACAGAACATTTTTATGGATTTCTACAGGATTTTTAGTAGGAACAGGCACTTCACTTGCTATTTATAGTATTGTGGAGAGCCAGAATGATTAAAGTTAGAATTAAAAACATTTTAAAGAAAGCCATGGGACTTGCATGCCCAGCAGCAACACAAGATTTAGAATTAAATACAAAGAACAGAAATGCTTCGATTGAAGCAGAACACATTCAGTATGGACCTTTGAATCTCAACGATGAAGAATATTGGAAAAGAGCCGCAGAACACTGGAATACTGACGAAGATACAGCAAAGAAATCTCTTTGTGGTAATTGTGTTGCGTTTGATGTTTCACCTCGTATGGATGAATGTATGCCCGGTCCTGTTTCAGACGATGACGGACGCCTAGGTTATTGCTGGATGCATCATTTCAAGTGCCATTCTGCTCGCACGTGCTACACTTGGGCTGCTGGTGGACCGATTGAAGAAGACAAGATATCGCAAGAGTGGCAAGAAAAGTCGGAGAAATAATGTCCAAAGATCCAAATTACGCTGTAAAGATTGAGCAAGCAATCGCTGCTAAATATGGAGAAGAAGCAATCCAAAATCCAAAGAAGACATGGAACGAGGAAAAAGAAAAAGAATACTTTCAACAATTGAAAGAGTTCTATCGAGAACAGAAACAAGAAGAGGATTTCGACAAGAAAGAAGTAAATGGTGTTTTCATACCAAGAAAACTACTTAATAGTGATTCTAATCGTTCCTGTCCTGTTTGTTCTATCTATACGACCAAAGCCCAAGACGACCTTTATTTCACAAAGTTTGACTGCTGCTTTAAATGTTATATTCAATGGGTTGAGGGCCGAGAAGAAAGATGGAAATCTGGATGGAGACCCAACGATGAAACTAACAACAAAGATGATTAAGCAAATCATTAGAGAAGAGATTGAAGAGGCAAGTGCCAAACCAAGCATTGAAACTATTGCCAAGAAATTGGGTGCCCCTGTTGAAAAAGAAGAAGAAGTTACTCAAGAAGCGTTTGAGCATCTCGCTGAGCTTACACCAGAGCAGATGGCTATGCTTAAGGATGGCCTTATGAATCTTATTCAGATTGCCGGCGGTGCTGGTGGTCTTGCTATTATGCTAGATAAAGTTGCTGAGGAAGTCGGCAAAATGAAAAAAGATAAACAAGAGGACTAAACAATGGCTACAACATTAGAAATTATTAGAGGACTTGCCCAAGCAGCCGCCCATGGTTATGACGGTGGATATGATGAAAGATACTCTCATGATGGCACCGCACGCAAAGTTGGCCTCAAAAGAGAAGAGGGCGACCCAATTATTGATCGTCGTGTTATAGATGGATTTGCTGTCCGCTTCCAAGGGCCACAAATGATTATCACTTATCAGTCAGAGATCAAACTTAAAGAAGTGTATGCTGGTGGTTTTGAGTCCGAGATCGAAAGAAGAATTAACGAAGTTAAAAAGTTTCTCCAAAAAGAATATAAAGCCATTACTGGCAACGGTGTTACTCTCAAGAAAGCCGGCGAACCAAAGGTACTCGTTCAGTCAACTTCTCGTGTTCATTCTTGGGTTCAAGCTACGCAGACATTTGACATTGGCGGTTTGAAAGCAGATGGGATTCGACAACCATCTGAGCCTAGCGTTCGAGATATTACAAAGAAATTTTTGGAACAGGCGTCAAAAAAGCGCCCTGATAATGACACAAGGAAATAATGGCATTTGAGTTATCCAAGCAAGAGATTGTAAAAGAAATTGTAAAGTCGGGCAAAGACCCGATTTACTTTATTAATACTTATTGCCGCATTTCTCATCCTCAACGAGGATTGATCAAGTTTGATACATATCCTTACCAAGACGATCTTCTTCAAGATTTCAACGATTTTCGTTTTACAGTTATTCTAAAGGCCAGACAGTTAGGGATTTCAACAATCACTGCCGCCTATATTGTCTGGCTTATTAACTTTCATCGAGACAAAAATGTGATGGTTCTTGCAACCAAGTTTGCCACAGCAGCAAACCTCGTAAAGAAAGTTAAAAATGTAATGAAGAATTTACCAGATTGGATTCGCATTACAGACATCTCGATCGATAATAGAACATCCTTTGAACTCTCCAACGGCTCGCAAGTGAAGGCTTCATCTACTTCCGGTGATGCGGGTCGTTCGGAGGCACTCTCACTCCTTGTTATCGACGAGGCCGCTTTCGTTGATGGTCTTGAAGAACTTTGGACTGCTCTTTATCCCACGTTGTCAACTGGTGGTCGTTGTATCGCTTTGAGCACGCCCAACGGTGTTGGTAATTGGTTTCACAAAACCTATGTTGATGCCGTTGATGGACAGAATGATTTCAAATCCGTCAGTCTCCCATGGAGTGTTCATCCTGAGAGAGATCAAGCGTGGTTTAAGAACGAGACTAAGAATATGTCTCGCCGCCAGATTGCTCAGGAATTAGAGTGCAATTTCAATTCTTCTGGTGAGAACGTCTTACAGTCAGAAGATATGGAGTGGATCCACGCATGTATAAAAGATCCCGTTTATCGCACTGGATTTGACAGGAACTTTTGGATTTGGGAGAAGTACCAAGAAGGCTCTAAATATCTGCTCGTAGCTGACGTTGCGAGAGGAGACGGAGCAGACTATTCTGTTTTTCATGTTATTAATTTAAACACAATGGAAGTCGCAGCCGAATACCAAGGTAAACCATCGCTTGATCACTACGCTGATATTTTGTATGATGCCGGACGAGAATATGGGAACTGCTTGTTAGTTGTCGAGAACAACGGCATTGGCATCTCAGTTTTAGAAAAACTTATAAACAAAGATTATCCAAATCTTTATTATTCTGTCAAGGGTTCGCACGAATATGTAGAACAACATAAAGCAGAATACATGTCTAATTCCGTACCCGGATTTACTAACTCATCGAAGACAAGACCACTTATTGTGGCTAAAATGGAAGAGTACATGAGAAACAGACTAATTACTGTTAGATCTTCTCGACTTTTTCACGAATTTAAAACTTTTATCTGGCACAATGGGAGACCACAGGCGATGCGATCTTACCACGATGATCTGGTTATGTCACTATCGATTGCTTGTTGGGTTAGAGATACAGCCCTTGAGATTGATAAAAGAGATGTAGCATACAAGAAGGCCATGATGAATGGCATGTATATGAACTCAACAAAGATGAATACCACAATTAAAGGTCAAGACGGACATTCACAATCATTTGAAGAAAAGTATCGAGAAGAAATAAAGAACGCAAAAGATTTCGTTTGGATCTTTAGAGGATAAAATTATGGCTCCACGCAATAAAATTAGAAGAAAAGGTAATAACCCAAATAATCAAGAAAGCGAACTGTTTAAATCGCTAACTCGATTATTTTCCGGACCAATTACCACAAGAAGGACACAGACTGGTAGACAATTAAGGCGCAGACATCTTGACATGTATGCTAGAAAGTTTCGCTCTGCTTCTGGTAAGCAGTTCAAAAAAGTCGAAAGCTATGCTCCAATGTCTAAGCTCAATTCTGCTATGTTTGCAAACCGTAATCGAGCAGAGAGATATGTAGATTTTGATGAGATGGAGTATACACCAGAAATTGCTTCTTCTTTGGATATCTATGCTGACGAGATGACTACGCATTCGGCCCTTCAGCCAATGCTTAATATTAAATGTTCTAATGAAGAAATCTCTTATCTTCTTCAAAATCTATACCACAAAATTCTAAACATTGATTATAATCTTTTCGGATGGTGTCGCACAATGTGTAAATACGGAGATCTTTTTCTTTACCTAGATATTGACGATCAAGCCGGTATTCAAAACTGCATTGGCCTACCTCCGCAAGAAATTGAAAGGCTTGAAGGCGAAGACCCAATGAACCCAAACTACGTTCAGTTTCAGTGGAACTCTGGTGGTATGACCTTCGAGAACTGGCAGGTTGCTCACTTCCGTATTCTCGGTAATGATAAGTTTGCTCCATACGGAACATCTGTGCTCGAGCCTGCTCGTCGTATTTGGCGACAACTTACAATGCTCGAGGACGCTATGATGGCTTACCGTATTGTTCGAGCACCAGAAAGAAGACTTTTTAAAATTGATGTTGGAAACATTGCACCAGAAGATGTAGAGCAATATATGCAGAAGGTCATGACTCAAATGAAGCGTCACCAAGTTGTTGACCCAACCACTGGTCGTGTTGATCTTCGTTATAACCCTCTTTCAATTGAAGAAGATTATTTCATTCCTGTTCGTGGTGGATCTGCTTCGGACATTTCAAACTTGCCCGGATCTTCATACAATGGCGGGATTGACGATGTAAAATACCTTCGCGACAAATTATTTTCCGCACTAAAAATTCCACAATCTTATCTGTCAATGGGAGAAGGAGCAACCGAGGACAAGACTACCCTTGCTCAGAAAGATATTCGTTTTGCCAGAACTATTCAAAGACTTCAACGAGTTGTTATTGCGGAGCTAGAAAAAATTGGAATTATCCATTTATTTACTCTTGGCTTTCGTGGGGATGATTTACTCTCCTTCAAGTTGGCCCTCAATAATCCATCAAAGATCGCAGAACTTCAAGAACTTGAACATTGGGACAAAAAGTTTGCTGTTGCCGGAAACGCAACGGAAGGATTCTTCTCCAAGCGCTGGATTGCTGAGCACATGTTCGGTATGTCTGCTGACGAGTTTATTCGCTGTCAGAGAGAAATGTTCCATGATCGTAAGTTTGGCGCTGCCCTTGAGGCCGCTGCTCAACCAGATGAAGCAGCAGCAGGTGGCGATGCCGGAGGCGGCCTTGGCGATTTGGGCGGTGATCTCGGTGGTGATGATCTTGGCGGCGACCTCGGTGGTGGTGACGATCTTGGCGACCTTGGCGGAGGTGAAGACACACCAGAGCCGGCAGCAGAGCCGGCCGGCGATGAAGGAGAGACGACGTTATTGGCTGAACCACCCGCCAAACGTGATGACGATGCAAGGCCACGAGGTCGATATGAAATGAAGAAAAAGCCTCGCAAATCAAGACGAGGACAACAGATGTCTAATGTCGCAACAGGCGGCGAAGTTCGTGGCTCAACAGCTAGAACAACATTTCCCGGCAAGTCAGGATATGGCGGCCTTGACTCGTTAGCCAAAGGCATGTTCCAAGAAAACCAACAAAATGAGAACTTGGAAGAAGAGAAACTATTTACTCTAAGCAATGATGTAAAGCATTTGCTTGAAAGTTTAGTGAAGAAGGAAGATAAGCATGAAGCACAATAAGAAAAGAAACACCGCTTTTCTTTACGAATGCTTAGTAAAAGAATTAACAAAAGCAATCGTTCGTAATGATAATGATCTTAAAACAAAGATTACCGAGGTTATAAAAGAAAACTTTAAGAAAGGAACAATTCTTAAGAAAGAACTTGATATTTATAATTCACTTCTTGAAGGAACAGGGCAGTCAGAATACGCAAAATCTCTCCGTGTTATTTACGAGATCAAAAAAGATTATGACAGCCTTGACCGTAAAGCCGTATTCAACGCTCAGACCAAACTTATCAAGCAAATCAACGAATCTTTTAATTCCGCAATTTGGAATAACTTTATCGGAAACTACAAGAACATGGCGACAGCCGATATGTTCTTCAAGCAAGAGAAACTACCAGCAAAGAAGCGATTACTTATCGAGCACAGAGTTGTCGAGTTTAGAAGAGAGACTCTTGTCGAGTCCAAGATGAAGCACATCGACAACTTAACATATAAAACCTTTGTCAATAAGTTCAATGATACCTATGCCGAGTCTCTTCGCAAAGAACAGAGAGAGCTTTTAACGAATTTTATTATTTCGTTCTCGGACAATGGCGTGGGTCTTAAGTCGTTTATTAATGAAGAGATTCATCGTCTTCGATCTTCCCTTCAAACCTTGACCGAAGGCGCCTATGCTCAAAATGCCTCAAAAGTTGTCGATAAACTTGAAAGTTTTAAGAAGAGAAGGTTAGACGAACAAATGCTTAGGGACCTATTTTACATTCAAGATTTAGTGCATGAGGTGATAAAAAATGGCAATTAACGTTACAATTGCAGGTGCTCCCGAAGGTCCACCTGAAGATGTAGGTGTTGATGTTGAAATATCAGATCCACCAAAAATCAAAGTCACAGTTCCTGATCCTAATCTTTACGAAGTAAAATTTAAGTTAAATATTCGAGAAGCACACAATGGCGACCTCATGATCTTCGATCACCCAGACATTGATATTGTTGTAATGGTCGAGAAGAAAAAAGTTGTCACATTTGCAAAAGATTTGGCAACCGATATCGTTTATGGAACATCGTCTCGCCTCATGGAGCGCCTGCGAACCAAAGGCATCATTGCATATGAGACTATTCAAGGCGGCAATGTTTACGGATCACTTGAAGGGCAATTGCTCGAGATGAAGAATCCCGAGATGAAAGATAAAATGTTTCCTCTTATTCTCAATCAAATCTCTGAGTGGATCGAAAGCGAAAGGCCTTACTTCGAGACTGTTCATGAATACGAGCAAATGTATGATGATTCTCTAACACATCCGGACAAAGAAGATTCAACCGAATTAGGCAAGGTGCCACAAGATGCAAAGAAAGGATCTATTGAACCTTATATCTTTGGTGCTTATCCTTATGGTGGATATTATTACTAGAGGTAAAAATGAACGTAAATTTTTTAGAACTTGATGTTGGTTGGTTGTGGTTTATTCTGGCCGCATACGGGCTGACTCAAATACTTGTATATGGCTCAATCTTCGATCAGATTCGTCCTGCTAAGGACGCTTATCGTGGATGGGGTAAAGTATGGCACTGCCCTATGTGTATGGGATTTTGGGTTGGAGCCCTTTTATTTACGTTAAACGGCTTTACAGAACTATTTACATTTGATTATACATTCGCAAACTTTCTAATTTGTGGGTGGATGGCATCAGGCACATCATATTTTTTAAGTATGCTTGTGAACGATGATGGCATTAAGATTAACCAAGGAGCAAAAAATGAATAAGAAATGGATGTTACAACCAGTTCGTCGCTGTTGCAGCGGATCTTAACTCGGGCGGGTTGCGCCCGCTTTTCTTTTGAGGATACAAAATGTCTAAACAACTTTTACAAGAATTTTACGAACTATGCCCCAACGGGATGTGCCCCGATCTCTTGACTGAACGAGAGAAGCGGGAGATCTCTAATGGTGCTATGTATCTTACCGGACGTATCCAAACCGCCGACAAACAGAACGGAAATGGTCGAGTTTATCCTTACGACGTTTTAAGTCGTGAATTGAAGAACTACAAAAAAGTAGTTGATGATAATCGTGCTTGTGGCGAACTTGACCACCCAGATGATTCCGTTGTGAATCTTAAAAATGTCTCTCATATTGTTACAGATGTCTGGTGGGAAGGCAAGGATGTCATGGGCAAAATTAAAGTTCTTGACACCCCATCCGGAAGAACATTGAAAGAACTAATTAATGCCGGAGTGAAGTTAGGCATTTCTTCAAGAGGCCTTGGTTCGGTTCGTGAGAGTATGGGAAAGACTGTTGTCGAGAATGATTTTCAATTGATCTGCTTCGACATTGTTTCTGAACCATCAACTCCGAATGCCTTCGTTTATCCAAAGAATTACAAAGCTGATCCAATCAGGATGCGAGAACACAAAGAAAATAAAATTGATAATTTATTTAACAAAATTTTAAAGGATTAATATCATGAGTTATTCAAGCTATGGTAAACAACAAAAACTATTTGAAAACTGGCGTAAGTTTTTAAAAGAAAACGAGAAGGTAGATGCCTTTATAGCCGGCGCTGATAAAGGTCTTCATGATTATACCGCTTTATTGAAGAAGATTGCATCTGATGAAGAATTTAGAAAACTTGCTTTGTCTGGACAATCTGATGCTGGTGGCCCCGCTGATGAAGCTATATCTGTATCAAGTGGCGAACCTGTCGCAGCAAAAAATTTAGTTCCGACTCAATTTGATATTGACTTAGAAAAATCACTTGGAGATCAAATGATCAATAGATTCAGCGGTACAGAATATGCTCTAGAAGATACAGTAACAATGGGTTCGAAAGAAGGTCGTATACCGATTTTAGTCTTTGATGGAAAATATATTTTAGATGGTCATCATCGATGGTCACAGGTCGTAATGACTAATCCAGAAGCTATGATGACTATTGATAATCTGTCAGCACCAGCATTTGGCTCCGGACAAAAAGGGGCCGAAAAAGCATTGAAAGCAACTCAATTAGCAATTGCCGCTCTTGCTGGAAATGTTGTTACAAACGATACAAAAATCAATTTATTAACAGTAAAACCAGAACAAATTAAAAATTATGTTTTAGAAAGAATAAGCGATGAAGTATTGCAAATGTTGCACAATGCTGGTAAAATTAGCGAACCAACAAAAGAAGCTGCTGCTGAAATGTACGCAAATAATCTCATCGGCCTACAGCAAAGAGAAAAAGGAAAATTCCAAAGAAAACTCGGCATGCCTCAAGCAGCAGATTCAGGCACAAAGCAGGCTTTAGTTAACAAGGCATTAGAACAAGGTAAAGTTAATTTCGATAATCCACAAAAATCTGATTTAAAAAAAATGAGGAAAAATGAATAAAAACGAATTAAAAAAAGTATTGAAGCCGCTGATCAAAGAGTGCATCAAAGAAGTTATGTTCGAAGATGGAACTCTTTCTTCGATTATCGCAGAGGTCATGAAGGGTACACAACAATCACCCACTCAGCCAATTGTAGAGCAGCAACAATATCAACCGCCACAACCTCGCTTGGAAACCGATGAGGAGGCCAAAGCAAGACTTGCGGCAAAAAGAAAAACTCTAATGGACTCCATTGGAAAAGATGCCTATAATGGTATCAATCTTTTCGAAGGAACAACACCAGCCCCCGCACCTACAAATACACAAGGACAGGGCGCTCTTAGCGGAGTCGCTCCAAACGACGCTGGTGTTGACATTTCCAAATTAATGAATAAAACATCTGCCATTTGGCAGAAAATGAACGAGAAAAAGTAATGGGACACAACTACGAATATAAGATCAAAAAAGGCGAACCAGTCGAGAGAGCCGTAAAGAAGTTTTCAAGAAAATGCAAAAAACTTGGAATCATCCAAGAGTGCCGTGATAGAAGACATTACATGAAGCCATCTGTTAAAAGACGATTGGCTAAGAAAAGAGCAATTGCGAGACACAGAAAGGAAATGGCGAAACGACGCCGTTAAACTATTTAATACGATAGGAGATTAGAGATGTCATCAAGTTTTATATATTCGGTTGGCCTGAATAACGTTGGTTCGTATCAAGCATCTGGTGCGCCTTTTGTTACATCATCTGCAATACCGGCATCCGGAACTGTTTTTCACAAAATTGAGTTTCCATATGTAACTAAAGAAATTACAATTCTTAATCATGCGCCAACTACAAAACCAATTAGGCTTAGTTTTTCTGAAAGAGGCATGAGAGATGACGTTAAAAATTACATTCTCATTGGATCATCAATCGATGGTGGACCAACAACCCTTAATGTAAAGGCGAGTGCTCTTTATCTTATGAGTGATGATAGTACTGCTACATATGAAGTTTCTGTTTATGCATCTTTAACAAATATTAATATTGGTAGAGTCGAGGGCGCATCTCCTTCCGGTTCTAACTGGTCTGGTTCTATCGGAGTAGGTTAATGGCTGAATTCGGCTGGGCTTATATTGAATGCGATAGTACTGGTGGAGGCACCTCCGGAGCAGGTCCTACGGGATCTATTCAGTTTTTGCATGCTGGGACAGATATTACTGGTTCTTCTAGATTAGTTTTCAACACTGGTTCATCGGCCGAAACTGACGCCACTTTGCCAGAGTTAACTCTAAAAGGCACATTAACTGTTAGTGGCACAATAAATGCTGATGAACTTAATATTAATGTGACCAATAAGACAGTCACAAATATTGATGTATCTGGATCGACAAAGTTCGGAGACACAGAAGATGATTTTCATCAATTCACCGGTAGTGTTAGCATAACCGGCGGAGTGTACTTTTCTTATTACAGATTAACTGCCACCAGCCACACAGTGGGCCCGGCAGATTATATTATTGGATATTCAGCCAGTGAAGGTACAACGATCACACTGCCTGCTGCTAATGTCTTTCCGGGTAGAATTATTGTTATTAAAGACGAATTTGATTTTAGTGGTGGTCGGCCCGAGACACCAACAGACCAAATTGCTATTTCAAGATCTTCAAGCGATACTGTTGACCATGGAACATTCGTTGGTCTTTCTGGTGACAATGCTTCTGTAACTCTTTATTCTGATGGTGGAACTAATTGGTTTATTATCTAGATAATATTTATTATGAGGAATAACTCATGGCTTATAACATATTATCTGGAAATGTTGGCGAAAGTGCCTTAATATTATCGGGCGCCTTTAGTGGTGCATACGATGGTGATGGCACTGACATTATCAATGTTAGTCATGCAGAACAAACAAACGCTGACGAAGGTAGAATTCCTTATTTCTTTGGCGCTGCTCCGACATCTCAAGTCGGAGAATTTAATTTAAAGGGAAATATAAATTTCACTTTTGATCAAGGCACCGATACATTTTCAACAAGAACTGGTTCATTTACTCATCTTTCTGTGAGCGAACCAGTATCAGGGAATATTGCAACAACTTCTTATTTGGGAATTGATCCTTCTGGTAGAATTGTTGTTACATCTTCAGCAGGAGGCGGCGGTGGCGGCTCAGGCCAAGCAGCAGGACCTACCGGCTCTTTACAGTTCTTAACTGGATCGAACTCAACGAGCGGCTCAGCAAATCTTTTGTTCTTGAGCGCTAGTAATACTCTTGTATTGACTGGGACACTTGATGTGAGCGGCACCATCAATGCAAATGAACTAAATATCAATGTCACCAACAAAACTGTCATTAATCTAGAAGCATCTGGATCAACTAAGTTTGGAGACACAGATGATGATACTCACCAATTTACAGGAAGTATTTTAGTAAACGGCAGTATTATCAGGGCAAGAGAATCTGTAACGTCTTCTCCTTACACAATATCTGCGACGGATTATGTTATTGGTGTTGATACTGCGACAATTGGTGCTGCGAGTACGATTAATTTGCCTGTTGCCAATACACTTCAAAACGGACAGTTCTTCATAATCAAAGACGAGGGCGGAGATGCCCAAACATACAATATCAAGATCACTGCCTCTGCTGCTGATTTGATTGATGGTGTTTCAGAAGTTTACCTAGAGTCGCCATATGGAGCCATAAGTATCTATACAAATGGCTCAGATAAATTCTTTATATACTAGCGGTCACTTACGACATTTATGTCCTATTTATTACAGCGCCAGTGGTGTCGGTTGGATCCCGTATTCATCGGCATCACACGCCATGGCGCGTTTTTATGGAGGATATAAATTATGGCTTATAAATTTCAAATTGGTGCAGCGCAACTCTCGGGTAATTTAACTCAAGAGGGCACCGTTGTAGGTGAATCTACAATTTCTGGTTCGTCTACTCTTTCAGGTTTCGATCTTGTTATTCAAGACGGAAAAACCATTGGTGTTAATGGTGACACCAACCTTATGACTCTTGCAGCAAATTCTGTTGATGTTGAAGGTGATGTTTCTGCTTCACTTGGTTTTGATGGCTTGGATCTTCAAATTGAAGACGGAAAAACCATTGGTTCTAGAAGTGATACCAGTCTTATTACTTTAGACAACAATGCAATCACACTTGGTGCTAATAACACAGACGTTTCAACATTCAGTTCACAAGCAACTGCTTCTGCTGGTTTCACCGTTAACGGCTCAGGTCACACTGGTCTTATTGTTGGTGCTTCTGGTGAATTCCAAGTTACCGTTGCAGATGGTGCTATCTCAACCTCTGGTGATGTTTCTGGTTCTGCGTTCTTTATTAACGCAGGTTCTGATGCAGAAATCGCTCAAAACTGGCTTCCAGATGTTGACAACTCACTTAACTTAGGAGACGCTACTAAGCGTTGGGCTAATATTTACGTTGAAAATGTTGTTGGTGCTGTCATTAATGTTGAAACAAGAACATATACTTCTACTGCCACTATCGGTTCTAGCGTTGGTTTTGCTATTGCAAACAGTGCAACCGCTTTCCAGTTAGACCTTCCTGCTGGTGCAGACGGTAAAGTTGTTAGAATTAAAAGCATCAATAATGGTGCTATTACACTTTCTGCTTCTGTTGCTGGTGAGACTATGGCTGATGAAACCAATGGCGATCTTCTTGTTCTTGAAGCAAAAGGCGCTGCTGTAACCTGTGTATTCTCAGGTTCTGCTGGTGCTGGTGACTGGTACATTATCTAATCTTCGGATTGGATTTTTGTCCTATTCTTTCTTGGAGGTTGCCTTCGGGCAACCTCCCTTTTTATTATCAAATGCCTAATTATGGATAAGGCGAGGATTATAGAATGGCATATAAATTTTCAGTAGGACCTCAAGTTATTGGGGACCTTAAGGCTAAGGACGACACTCAAAGAGATACTGCGATTGATTTTGGCGAAGACCAGATTGAATTTCAGACATCTGGGTCTGTTCGTCTTCAGATAGATAATCAACATATTTCGTCTTCTTTGGGAATATCCGGTTCGACTTTTTATTTTGCTGACTCAATCAAGATCGCAGGAGCGCCGCCGGGCGAAGATACTGTTATTGATAATCAAGGAAACTTTTATGGAAGCTCTATCGATGTTGGGACCGTATCGGGTTCTAACATTGTAATTACAGATAGTGGGAGCCCTGTCTATCAATTGCCAGATGCTGATGGCAATGCCGACGAAGTTATAGCAACAGATGGAGGTGGTAATCTTTCATACAGACCTGTTGATGAATTAGGGGCTGCTTCTTTTCTTCATTATGGCTATAATCCTAGTTTTTCAAACTCTACGCCCATTGAGACCACAACTGTTAATGGATCTACAAATGATTACGGATATAGAATGCCGCTAAGTGGAACGATAACACATTTAACATGCCAATTTCAATTTAATGCTTCTGACGGCTCAACTTACGAGTTTATCGGAGGAGTCTATAAAAACAATCAATTAGTAGATTCTGGTTCAATGTCTATAACAAAAGCCGGTGGTGGTAGTGGTGCCACGGGATTTGTAAAAGCATTTGATCCCCCAATTAGTTTCGACCCGGGTGAGACAATCACGGTTAAGGTTAATTTTGATCAGACAGGTATTAGTGCCGATGATCTCGCAGCACTAGTCAGAATTATAACAAAAGTTTAAAACGAGTAGGTAAACATGTCATATAATATTTTAAAAAGCAAAGTCAATTTTGTTGGAGACGATACACCAGAAATTGAAGGGATGGTTGATACATCTTCAGATCAAACAATCAACGGCCAAAAGACATTCACAGATCTATCAGCAAGTTCAATTTCGGTCGATAGTGTTGTTTCTCACACTGGTGATAGTGATACTAGAATATCCTTTGAGACAGACAGAATTCAGTTTTTTGGTGAAAATGTTGAGTTATTCACGATTTATGGAAACCTTAATCCTGATCGTGTGCAAGTTCAAACAGGCAATCTCACCCTTCCGAATGGAAATATAGGGATCGGAGTTTCCGTACCAACATTTGAACTTGAGGTCGACGGCGACATATCCGGTTCCGGAACATTTCACAATGTTGGTAATGCCACATTCGGAGGCGATATATCAATAACTGGTGCTTTTAATGGTGACGGATCTGGTATAACAGGCGTTACTGCTGACAGTATTTTGGCTGCAAATCTTATAGGACAAATATCTGGATCTCAAATATCAGCATCGACTGGCCTGACCACCGATGGCAATAACCTCGCAGTAGATCTTAAATCACAAGGAGCGCTCGCAGACGATTCCGGACTGAAAGTTGATATTGGAAACAGTACAACGACAACTTATAACAATGCATATAGCATTCTTGTATCCGGAAGTGCAATAGAAAACAGAAGTATGGCTCTTACTTCTTTAGAAGGCGGTATTAGTTTAGATGCGGCTCGAATCTCTTCCGGAAAACTAGACAACGCTAGAATGCCCGATAATATTAACGTATCACAATTGAGCGCAAGTACAACAATATCGGGTGCATATTTTGAAGGCGATGGCTCGGGCTTAACAGGCGTAACAGGCAACCCAACACCCGGAGGAGCAAATACAGAGATTCAATTTAACGATGATGATTCTTTAACAGGATCTCCAGATCTGACATTTTTTACAGGATCTCAAACATTAGCAACAACAAATATATCTGCTTCTTCGAATATCTCTGGTTCATCTTTGTATCTACAAGAAGAGATTATAGTCGGAGGGCAGACGTTTTTAGATATTGAGGGTGATGTCAGTGGAGGCAATGCTTCTTTTATAGAAATCACAGCATCAAGCGAAATATCATCTTCTAGTGACATTTATGCTGAGAACTTCCGAGGAAACGGAAGTACCCTTAACAATGTTCCGTTGGTACAATCTAACGGTGCTTCTGTTGTTTTTATTGACAATGCAGGAAACCAAACAATAACTTCAAACGCTAACTTCAGGTACAATGGAAGTGACGTCTTCAATGATGCCGGTGGGTTTTCTGGTTCTGCTGATCTTCAAGTCGGAGGACATATAAGCGGATCGGGCGACCTTAAATTGCTTAATGGCGATCTTTATCTTGCAGGCACCTCGAGAATTTTCTTTGATGGAGATGATGGCACTATTGATGTGTTTATGACTGAGCGAGCCGGCGGAAATGGCATAATAATGGACGGTAAAAATAGAATAAGATTTAAAGCAGATCAATATGTTATTTTTGAAGCACCAGATTCAACAGAGCCGATTCTTGTTGATTTTAATTCTAGTCCATATCAACTTGAATTATTGATGGCCTTATCTTCGTCTCAGCATATTTCCGCCTCTGCGTATGCCACTGCCGGAGGAACTGTAATAACAGATGAGGGTAACTTCCAAGGCAACAATGCATTTTTCAATGAGATCACGGGATCTTCTTTGTTTCTTGAATCTGATTCGGCTGGCACCGCACCGCAAATACATATTCATGAGGATGATACTGAATATGGTAGAATAAGTTTCACGAATAATGCCGATACAAGCGGTCAAATTGGGGCCGTCTCCCACGAGTGGACTTTAGCAGGTAGTTCATCAGCACAAGGATCTCCGACAGACGCACAATTTAACATTTTCTACGGAGACGCTCAAGGGAATGGGAACGGTGCAGACATACTTACAATAAATGGTAGTGGCAGTGTACAACTTCAAGGCATATTAGGGCTCAACTGTAGGAATTTTGATGGTACTGATAGAACTGATCCTTCGAGCGTCAATGACCATGCACACATATATTCTAAAATTGTTACTGGTCACGCTGAGGTTTTTGTGCGAGATTCAAATGGCAACGTGACACAAATCTCTCCTCACACTCCGGAAGGCGAATGGCAATATTTCTCGAGAAACACGCGAACAGGAAAAGTTGTAAGAGTTAATATGGAGAGAATGATTCGAAAACTAGAGGAAATTACAGGCGAATCATTTATGGAAGAATGGTATGAAGATCCTACCGATCTGACTCCATAGACCCAGAACAATACTAATCTTCCTTTTCCTATCATAAACACTATTTACTTGTGATATAGTATTTCTAGGAGAAATTGAATGTCTTCAATGTTAGAACAAGCAATTGTTGATGCAACCGCACTTCGCGAGGCGGCACTTAAGAATGCCGAGCAGGCAATTATTGAAAAGTATGCACCTCAAATAAAAGAGGCAGTTGAGTCATTGCTTGAAGGCAATGATTCTCAAATTGGTGTTGGCTCATATGTTCGCCATATGGGGTCAAATCAAATTGGGAAAGTTCATCAAATCGATGAGGACGGAGTCCAAGTTGAAGGCCGTGACGGCAAAGTATTCCTTGCCGAAATGGATGAACTTGAAGAAGCCGATATGCTTCATGAAGAAGAAATGGCAATGGGTGCTGTTGCGACATCTGCAACTCCATCTGCTCCGATTGCTTCTGCTCCTCAAAATATTGTGGATCCACACTCTCAAGCCGAACTATCAATGGAATTCGAATTTGATCCTTCCGATTTTGAAATCGACCTTGATGCTGTAAAGGCTGCTGCTGAAGCGGATCCTACATCTGCTGGTGAAGAACCAATGGCAACTGACGATCTTCTTGGAGACCTTGGTGGAGATGAAGGCGAAGATGACCTTCTTGGTGACCTCGGTGGAGAAGATGAAGAACTAACACTTCAAGAGATGATTGACATGGTCTCTGATATTCTTGAAGAAGATAAAGAAGAAATTAATGAAGAACTCGTTGTTGATGTTTCTGAACAAAAGCACGGTCATATTGTGACCGATGAAGGAACTCTTAGATACGACGAAGAACTCCGTAAAGCAAATCAAGAATGTGACATGTATAAAGAGAAATACGGAGAACTTGAAGAATCTTTCAAGAAAGCAAACGAAGATTCACATAAACTTTTAGAAGTTGTAGAACAACTTAAAATTAAACTTGATGAAGCATTGGTTTCTAATGCTCGTCTTGTTTACTCAAATAAAACTTTGAGCGATGCCTCCCTGAATGAGCGACAAAAATCTAAAATTGTTGAAGCCATCGCTAAGGCAACATCTGCTGAAGAAGCAAAGACTCTCCACGAGACTCTAACTGCTACAGTGGGATCCTCTGCAAAGAAAGGTCCACAATCACTGAGCGAGTCTGTGAATAGAAGATCCAATCTTTCAGCAATTATGCCTAGGCGCAAAGAAAACGTGGTTACCGAGTCCATGTCTTTCGCTGACAGAATGAAAAAACTCGCTGGCATTGATTAATCATTTATGGAGGTATTAAAAATGTCTATTGTACAAACCCTTACAGAAGGTATTGTCCAACGCGATATGGCGAAGGAAGGACAAGCCCTCTTAAACAAGTGGGGTCAAACCGGTCTTCTTGAAGGTCTTTCAAACGATCATCAAAGAAGCAACATGGCCCGTCTTCTTGAAAACCAAGCAAAGGAACTTCTTCGCGAATCGTCTGCAATGGCAAGCGGTGATGTTGAAGGTTTCGCTGCTGTGGCTTTCCCAATCGTTCGTCGTGTATTCGCCGGACTTATCGCTAACGATCTTGTTAGTGTTCAGCCTATGAGCCTTCCATCTGGACTCATCTTCTTCATGGACTTTAAGTTCTCTGACAACAGCCCTGCTGGTGTTGCAGATCGTCTTGGATATGAAACTGGTGAATCTCTCTATGGTGGCGGCAAATTGGCTTCTCAAATCACCGGTGGTGTGGACCTTTCTCGTGTTCGCGATCTTGGTGGTGGTCCTCGTGGACTTAATAATGGTTACGCTTCTGCTACTGGTTCTGCTGTTGCTGCTCTTGCAAGCGCAGTTTTGGTTGCATCTGGTACTGCCGGTGCTGCTGCTGGAGAAGGTGATAACCCACTTTCTGCTGCTGATCAAGCAACTCTTGATTCTTTGACTCAATATGATGCCGACCTTGCTGGTTTCCCTGTAATCGTTATGGAATTTACAGGTTCAGCAGATTTGGCTCAATTTGTAGTTGACAATGTTACTGCTATCTCTTCTTCGGCAACTGCTGCTGCACAGCACGTACGTCGTTGTACTAGAATTGGATCTGGCTCGGTTACACAACTTCCGGGCGAAAGTGGCTACAGATTTACCATGGTATATGCTGGTGCTACTACGTCAACAACCCTTGAAGCAAACGGTTTGGGAACAAGTCTCATTGCGATCACTGGTGCAACCGTTAATGTATCTTTCCCAATCGATGATGATCTCGTCGCTGGAAATGGTCTTGGATCTATCAAGGGCGATGACCTTTGGGATCTCGAGAACAACGAAAGAATTCCAGAAATCGACATTAAAGTTGATTCTGTAGCGATCACCGCAGAAACCAAGAAGTTGAAAGCAAAGTGGACCCCAGAATTGGGACAAGACCTCAACGCTTATCACAACTTGGATGCTGAGGTTGAATTGACTTCTATTCTTTCAGAGCAAATTGCACTTGAACTTGATCGTGAGATCATGACCGACCTTATCGTTGGTGCAACTGCTGGTACTTTCTACTGGTCTCGTTCACCGGGTCTTTTCGTAAATCGTACCACTGGTGAAGAAGTTGGTGCTTCTGCGAAGGCTCCTGACTTCACCGGTACTGTGTCTGAATGGTATGAGACTCTCATTGAAACCATCAATGATGTTTCTGCTCAAATCCATAGAAAGACACTTCGAGGTGGTGCTAACTTTGTTGTTTGTGGTCCTGAGATCGCTAACATCCTTGAATTCACCGCTGGCTTCCGTGCAAACGTTACTGCTGATGCCGACAAAGGCGACATCGGTGCTGTTAATGTTGGTTCGCTTAGCCGTAAGTTCGACGTTATTGTGGATCCTTACTTCCCACGTACCGTCCTTCTTGTTGGTCGCAAAGGAAACTCTTTCCTTGAAAGTGGTTACGTATATGCTCCATACGTTCCGTTGCAAACCACACCTACCATCTTCGGGCCAGAGGACTTCGTTCCTCGTAAGGGTGTAATGACTCGTTACGCTAAGAAGATGGTCCGTCCTGATATGTACGGTCTCGTTATCGTTCGAGGACTTCTTGGTGAGTCTGGGGCCTAGTTTTTAAACTAGTGTTCTCTCACTACCCAGCCCCTCGGTCTTCGGATCGGGGGGTTTTTCTTTGTTTTTAACTATTTATTGTATAATTTAGGAGTTATAAAATGGGTAAGTCTTTTAAAAGATATAAACTTAGAAAAAAACTAGAAGCACAAAATCAGTCTGAAGTAGCGGCTGCACCTGTTGTTGAAGCACCACCAGAGCCAGAGCCAGCCCCAGAGCCAGTTGTTGAGAAAGCAGCAGAGAAACCCAAAGCAGAAAAGCCCAAAAGAACAAGAAGAAAGAAAACAACTAAAGCCGCTGAAAAGTAAAAGGGAAACAACACCCTCTTTTAACTATTTACTATGATCGGAGGGTTCATGCATGGCATTTCCAACTTTAACACCTACTTCTCAACAATCAGCAATTGTTCTTCCCTCAACCGGATCGGCAGATGATGTTCTTTCATCTCTGCCTTTTGGTATTTATACAACCGGTTCTTTTATATCTGGTGCTGTAGATCAGGTTGCATATACATACCGCAAGTTAGGCGGTGACATTCTTGATCTTGAGATCAAAGCAGAGAATGTTTATGCAAATTATGAAGAAGCAGTATTAGAATATTCTTATATTGTCAATCTTCATCAAGCAAAAAATACACTAGGATCTACATTAGGAAATCCAACTGGGTCTTTTAATGAAGACGGTGCTGTTATCGATGGTCAAACAGGTGTTGAGTTAAAATATCCAAAGTTTAATTTTGGTTATGCGTTGAAAGTAGGCCAACAGTTCTCGCACGAAGCCGGAATTGGTGGAACTCTTCCAATCTATTCAGCTTCTTTTGATACAGTCGTAGATCAACAAGACTATGATCTCCAAGCAATCGTTTCTTCATCGGCAGAAGCCGGTGGTGTTCCCTACGAGGACATCGATAGAACAAAAAGAATTGTTATCAGAGACGTATTTTATCTTTCTCCTCGACAAATGTGGAGATTCTATGGTTATTATGGTGGTCTCAACGTTGTTGGGAACCTTCATTCGTACGGACAGTTCGCAGATGACTCAACATGGCAGGTTGTTCCCGTTTGGCAGAACAAAATGCAGGCAATTCAATACGAAGATCATCTCTATACACGCACATCTCACTATTCATATGAGATTATTAACAATAATCTTCGACTTTTCCCACCTCCCGACTCTGTTTCACCAGAAAAGTTCTGGTTTCGGTTCTCAATTCGCGAATCAACATGGACTGATGAGTATAATGACGGTCAGGATGGCGTAAACAACATGAATACGCTTCCATTTGAGAATATTCCTTACGAAAACATCAATTCAATTGGTAAGCAATGGATCAGACGCTTTGCCTTAGCACTAAGCAAGGAAACATTAGGCCAAGTTCGCTCAAAATTCGGCAATAATGTGCCAATTCCCGGTGACAATGTAACTCTTAATGGTTCTGACCTTCTTAGCCAAGCAAAAGAAGAACAAGACAAATTACGCACAGAATTGAAAGAACAATTGGATCTAATGACATACGATAAACTTATCGAGACAGACAAAAACATTGTCGACAACACAAACGCAATTCAAAAACAAGTTCCTCTTGGAATCTTTGTGGGGTAATCATGAAAATCAAAATCAATAAAAAGCAAGTTTTAAGCGAAATAACCGAAGAAGAATATGACTTTGTTTCGGAAGCATTAGAGATCCCTCCAAGCGAACTGCCTTTCTCAAACATCTTCGGAGACAGATACCGAGTTCTTGGAAACTTTGAGGTTGTAACCGACGAACATCCTTTGAGCAAAGTTATTAAGTTTCTTACTGATAATGGCTGGACTTTTAACACTCCAAAGCCGCCAAAAGAATTTAATTTTACGAAGACATACGATTTGGTCGCAGCAGACAGAAATGATCGTACCAAATTTGACAAAAACGTCAAGTCTGTCACTAAAACCATCGGCTTACAAAAATTGATGCAAGATATGAACAAGGCCATGACTCAATCAATGCCCAATTCATTTGCTGATTATGAAAAACTAAGAGAGGAAGCAAAAGAGTTAAACAAATCCTTTCTCGCAGCCGAAGGCGAAGAACAAGAAAAACTTAAAGACCAAATACAAATAAACTTGTATAAGCAGGTTGACATAGGCAAGCGGATGAGAAACTATATGAACAAGTATCTCAACCCAAAGCGAAGCCATCTTTCTTTTTATCATTATGGCGAGGAAGGAGCAGCATTAGGAAAAAGACTGAGAGCAGGACTTGCAGAACACATGCCCTTGTTTGCCGACCAAGCTGCTCTTTTCAAAATGCAACAATCAATTGATAAACTGTTTGCGCCGGCTTATGTAATCTTTTCACGACATCCTATTGACGTTTTCAGAATGTCTGACTTTACAAAGATCACATCTTGCCACTCTCCTCCATCAATGAAAGGAGAAGATAAATTTGACCAATTCAACATTTGTGCTCTTGCAGAGGCTTATGCGAACGGAATGATCTCTTATGTTGTAACAGCAGAAGAATTTGAAAAGAATGAGATGGAACCAACTCAACAAACACTCGACGAGTATGAAGACGATGAATTGTTTTATGATTCCGAACGCGGAGAGGGCGTCCTTGAACCAAGATCACGAATTCGAATTAGACGAACAGCATACACAGATCCAGACACCAACAATGTGATTCCACTTGCCGTTCCCGATCAAAAAGTTTATGGTCTTGATACCGGCGGTTTCAAAGAGTATGTGAGAAGTTACATCGCAAACATTCAAAAAGCCGACCTTGAAAAGATTTTTCAAACTGAAGTTGAAGGCTTCCAAGACGGTTCAACCTTGCTTAGCATTGATAATTTTGAAAGATTTGGTGGAAGCTACGAGGACAACGGAATGGCTGTCCGTGATAATCTTCCTATGATGTTCGCCTCCGCCCTTGATATTGACCCGCTTAAGATTATAGCATCCGGATATTTGAAATACGATAGGTCTCTTCAGAATGAACTTGAATCAAAAGCAGATGAAGAATTTGGAGCGAGCATAGAAGATGTGCAGCGTGATGTGGAAAGAATCGCACGAGATGCTGGTAGAAGACAAGCATGGTATTTTGATATCGAGGTTGGCGACATAAATGGTGTTCCGTCAATTGACGAGGTTGGTCTTGTAGTTTATGCCACTCTCCCAGAAGATGTCGATGTCGCAAACAACTTCAGCAAGATCAATGAAATCTTTGAGGATTACATAGATTATTTCTCTTTGCCTTGGGCGAACTTTGATCAAGTTGAGCCAGAAGAGATTGCAGTCTATGCCGCCGGTAATGTAGATGATTCAAATTTCTCATCTCCGTTTGTAAGAATCAGGTACCCTGATCTTCAGTTCATGTCTCGCATGGCGACAGGAGAGCGGTTCAGTGTTGATGATTTGGCAAACCAACTCGCTCAACTCACAGAAAGCAGCAGAGATGGCGGAATGTCTATTGCTCTCGCCACGGATCCTTATGTTGAGGACGGCTTTGATACAATCGCCACAACAATTCTTGGAGTTACAGGCTTCGTTGATGATTCGGACTTTTATTTACAACAGGTTGCTATTGAATACTCTGTTCAACAATACAAAGAGTGGGATGAACAAACCCAAGCTTATGATTACATCGGGCCTTTTGAAATACAAACCGATGTTACATTTACAAGCACTCTTTCAATTGATCTCTCCGTTCTTCAAGAGAGAGGCGAATATACTCCAAAGCAAGCCGCTGCTCTTCTTATAATGCTGGGAGAGGACGAGACCCTACAAAAGTTTTTAGTTACAGAGATTAACAAAGAATGTCAAATCGCTGCTGGTGATGGCGACAGTTGGCAAGGCACAGTTATTCCATTCACGATTGAAGGCCCCAGTAATTACAGTTCTGTTGAAGAGATCTTTGAAGAAGATCCCAATGGTCAGGTTGATGACTATTTTAACCTTCGTATGGATCTTGACCAAAGTGATGTAAGTACAAAGGCAGAAAAAGTTGCCCTCGCTGCTCTCTTGGAACAATACGACGAAGGCGAGATGGCCGAACTGATCTTGGCCTATTCCGAGCCTCTAAAAGCAAAGATGCGAGAACTTGTTCCAGCCGAGCCTACAAATGAAAGCAAAAAGCGAATGAAGGTTCGCGTGATTCGAGGATAGTAAATGTCAGAAGACAATAAATGGTCGAAACCCGCATCTCCCCCGCCTCCTCTCTTTCTCGGAGAGAAGGAGCGAAACCTTGTTAAGCAGGTCAATGATGAGATCATCGAAAGAGTCATCGGCCAACAGATCCTCTATTTTCCAATTGATATCGAAAGAACCAACTTCCATCCGGTATATGGCGAGGCCATTGAAAAAACTTTCTTGCACCCGATCAGAGTTCACGCACTTGTAAACTATGAAGGCGTTGAAACAACGTATCTTGAAGGCTATGGGCTTGATAAACAAACAGGGATTGTTGTCAACTTTCATAAGAGAAGATTAACAGAAGACCAAAATCTTTTTGTCCGTGAAGGAGATTTCGTCAAATACGGCGATATTTATTATGAGATAGTAAAATTAAGCGAACCAAAACAATTGTTCGGACAAATCGAGCATCGCTTTGAAGTTACTGCAACCTGCACTAGGGCAAGAGACGGAGTATTTAACGGTGAGTGAAGTAGAAGAGATTCCATTTTTGCCCTCGACAATTGAGACAATTGACGTTGGTTTGTATAACTGGCTGAATGAGTCGCTAGACCTTCATACAACGACAAACGCCGGCTTTAAAAAAGTTCCTTGTCTTTGGTTATCAGCGGAACGATCATTCCAAATTAAAAATAATAAAGATCTGCGTGACTCCTCTGGTAAATTAAAATTGCCAATTATATCAATTCACAGAACTTCAATGGTGAAAGATCCTTCTTTTCGAGGCACTCATTACGCACACTTGCCTGACAATTCTGACTACAAAGGCGGTGCAACCGCTGTAACTCGCCGTATTGTTCAAACTAAAACAAGAAACTTTGCAAACGCTGATAAGGCTCGAGAACTTCAAACCGGAGACCATACAGGCAGATCCAATAATAAGAAGATTGTCTATGAGACAATTGAAATGCCTCTCCCAACTTATGTCACATGTAATTATGAAATTACCGTAAGAACTGAATACCTTCAGCAATTAAATGAAATTATCACGCCTTTTGTTACTCGGACAGGCGGTGTAAATCATTTCTTATTTGATAATGATGGCCACAGATACGAGGCATTTATTCAGCAAGACTTCAACCCAGAATCAAACATTGTTAATCTTGGCGAAGATGAAAGATACTTCGAGACCAAAGTTACAATTAAAGTTTTAGGATATTTAATGGGCGAAGGTGTTAACAGAGAAAAGCCAAAAGTTGTCGTTAGAGAGAACTATGTTGAAGTTAAAATGAGTAGAGAAAGGGTCATGGTTGGAGACCAATTACCATGGCGCACTGTAAATAAACAGAAATACCGAGAATAATTACTATTGATCCTAATCGATACTATTTAATATGATTATAAATTTATAAGGAGTATATTAATGCCTAGAAAGTTTGATTTTATTTCTCCCGGCATCCAATTGACCGAGGTTGATCAAAGCACTGTTCCAGCACAATTGCAGGAAGACGGTCCGCTTTTAATTGGTCGTGCCCTTCGTGGACCTTCAATGAAGCCAATTAGAATCCAATCGTTTGATGATTTTGTCACAGTATTTGGTAATCCTGTATATGGCCCACAGCCCGGCCCAATGGATATTTGGAGACAAGGCAACACTGTTGCTCCAACTTACGCTGGTATTGCTGCTGAAGCATGGCTTGCAGCAAACGATACACCAATTACTTTCGTTCGTCTTTTGGGTGAACAGTCAGATAATGCAACCACTGCCGGTAGAGCAGGGTGGGATACTGCCAACAGCCTTGATACAGCATACTCTGCATCAGGTGGTGCTTTTGGTCTTTTCGTTGCTCCCTCCAGTTCAAGCCCTCAAGCCAATTCTAGTGGTTCGCTTGCGGCAATTTTCTATGTTAACGAAGGTTCAATTGAACTTTCGGGTACAATTGCTGATAATGCTGGAACTACGCAAGGTACTGGTTCCGCTGTGATGATTAATTCTCTTGCAAGTGGTAATGGTTCTACTTTTAGAGCGTTGGTTAAAGATAATAACGGTGCTGTTGTTGACAACGTTGTATTTGACTTTACACCCGGAAGCAAGAATTATATTAGAACTGTTTTTAATACCACACCTCATAAAGTCAATTCCAATATTAACGATAGTACTGATATTAAAACTTACTGGCTTGGTGAAACATTTGAAGAAATGCTTAATCGAGACGGCTCTTCTACCGGTACAGCAGGAGAGCAATTGGGGATTATGCTTGGTCTGGCATCTGGTTCAACCGGCGTTGTTCCCGGTGCTGGTCGCCCATCATTGACAGAATATTCAGATCATGAATTTGCTGCAACTGCTGCTAAATCTGGCTGGATTATTAACAGAGATCCTTCTGAGGACAATACAAATTATACTCCAGAAAATGCTGAAAAACTTTTCCGTATTATTGCTCTTCATGAAGGCAAGTCCTTTCAAGATCAGTATTATTGTGCTATCGAAGGCCTCAAACTTGGGACCGAGGTCAATAAGAACTCAACCTTCACTCTCAGTGTTTATGAGTGGGGAACCAAAAGGCTTGTTGAACAATTCTCAAACCTTTCTATGAATCCTGTTTCAGACAACTACATTCTTAAAAGAATTGGTGATATGAATATGGTCTGGGATGACGGTGATAAGAAATTCAATATGGTTGGAAAATACAACAATCAATCTGACTACATCCGAATTGAAATGGCTGACGCTCTTAAGAATGATCAGCAGCCTCAAGACGAATATGCAATCCCATTTGGTTTCTACGGTCCTCAAAAGTTCTTGAACTTTTGCCTATCTGGTAGTAATTCACGACCAGTAAGCCCAGATAATTACGGTTCAAACCTTGTTCATGCAATGGTTGTTGGTTCTGGTAACCTTCCCGGTGTTCCAGAAGAAATCGCTGATGCTGATCAAAGTGGATTTGCTCTTGTGGGGTCAAAAGATGGTGCAGACGAAAGAATCGTCACATTTAAGTTTCCATCGTTGAGACTAACCACCGTTGATTCAAAAGGCGTTCAGAATGCCAACTACAAAGTAACCGACTTGTTCGGTGTTAATCAGCAACTTTCTTCATCTAACTTGCTAGATCAATCATACAGAGATCTTTTCCGAGCAATGCCTCGTGGATTTGATGCTCATGCAAATACAGGCACTGCTGCCGATGCTACAGAAACTTCGTTTATCTTCTCACTTGATGATGTTGTTTATGACTCAACAAATGTTAGAGCATATCATGTTTCTGGTTCTCGTCTGGCTGGTACATCTTATACTGCGACCAATGGTGATCAAGCACTTATTGATGCAAAAATTAAGCAATTCATTGTCCCACTCTTTGGTGGCTTTGATGGGCTTAAAATTACCGAACTTGAGCCTTTTAATAACCGAAGTGGTGTCATTGGATCAAGCGAATCAACAAGTTACACATACTACAGTTTGAACAAGGCTCTCGATATTGCTGAGGACCCAGAAACTGTTGAGATGGATCTTCTTCTTCTGCCCGGTATTAACAACTCTGATATCACCAATAGAATGATTGAAGTTGTTGATGAGCGTCAAGATTCTCTTGCAATCATTGACCTTGAGAATGCGTACACAACCGCAGCAGAAACAACACCTTCTCTAGAAGGCAAAGGCTCACTTGCAACTGTTATTTCTGATGTTCGAAACAGAAACTTTGATTCCTCATACGCTGCCGCATATCACCCATGGGTTAGAGTCCAGCAGAAAGGTGATACAGTTGTGACTCCTGTTCCTCCTTCGGTTGCTGCCTGTGGTGCTCTTGCGAGATCTCAAGCGCTTACCGCTCCTTGGTTTGCTCCTGCCGGATTCAATCGTGGCGGACTTACAAACCTTGGTGGAACCAACGGACCTAGCACGCTTTCAGTTGTTGAGACCATGAATAAAGCAAATCGTGATGACCTCTATGAACTTGATGTTAACCCAATTGCTAGACTCCAAGGAGAGTTTGTAATCTTCGGTCAGAAGACACTCCAGCAGACTCCATCGGCTCTTGACAGAATCAACGTTCGTCGCATGATGATTTATCTCAAGAAGAGAATCGGCAGAATTGCTAATACTATTCTGTTCGACCAGAACATCCAAGTTACTTGGAACAAGTTCAAGAGTAGAGCAGAACGCGTGCTTAACAGAATTAAAGCACGAGGCGGAATTACAGAATTCAAAGTTGTTCTTGATTCAACCACAACCACTCCAGATCTTCAGGACAGAAACATCCTCTACGCCAAGATCTATGTGAAGCCAGCCAAAGCAATTGAGTTTATTGCAGTTGACTTTGTAATCACAAGATCCGGAGTTCAATTCTAATGATCTATACTAATTACAATAAAGGGAGATTAATATAATGGCTTTTTGGACTTCAGCAGGTGTAGAACCTAAAAGAAACTTTAGATTCAGAATTCAATTCGTATCGAATAATGCAAGCGGTAACTCAGTAATTGAAGGCATTTTATGGTGGGCGAAGACTGTAACTACTCCGTCTTTTGATCTAGGTGAAACCGAACATCATTATCTTGGAGGTAAGTATTATTTCCCCGGTAAAGTATCGTGGTCGGAAGTTACAATGACCTTAGTTGATCCCATTTCTCCTGATGCTGTTGGTGTTATGAACCAGATTTTAATTAATTCTGGTTATATGGTTCCAGAAAACACAGACCCAGATCAGTTTCACACTATTTCCAAGAATGCTTCAATTGATGCTGGATTGCAATTAATTGTTATTGAAGTGTTAAAAGCAGATGGTGCGGTTGTAGAAAAGTGGACCCTTAATCAGCCATTTATTAAATCAGCAAAGTTTGGAGATCTTGATTATTCAAATGAAGATCTTAGAACAGTTGATTTGACCATCAGATATGACTGGGCCACATGTACATTCCCTGATACTCATCCCGATTTCCAACAAGAAGAAACTTTCTTTAATGTCGGTGATAATCCTTCTGAGGGTCCTGATTACACTCCAAATAATGAAGGTAGAAATATAGACAACGATCCGAGTTTTGGATCCTAATAGAGGTTAAATGGCTTTTTGGACCAACAACGCAGCCCCTAAAAGACAATATCGCTTCTCCATTCTAGATGCCAACGATGGTGTTGAAGATGGAGAAGCCATTTGGTATTGGGCCAAGTCGGTTACAAAGCCATCATACGAGATTTCAACAAACGAATATCAACTTATAAATCATAAATTTAAGTATCCGGGCATTCTCACTTGGAACGATGTTACAATCTCTATTGTCGACACATCAAATAAGACGCAATTGCTGCTGAATAAAGCCTTTAATTTCGGTTATATTTACCCTAACTATGCAAATATAGAGCAATATATAGATGGCATCTCGAAGTCAAAAACTGAGGCTTATTTCGATGCTATTTCAATAAATCAATTAGATGAAAAAGGCAACGTTCTTGAAGAATGGAAGCTTCGAGGAGCAATTTTAAAATCTGTAAACTTTGGAAGCCTTGATTATTCAACAGATGATCTGGTTTCAATCGAACTTACAATAACCTATGACTGGGCTCAAATTGATGGACTTTCTGTTAATCCTGTTTTTGTCCCCGTCGCTGTTGATAATGTCCAAGCCGGAGAGCAAGTAAATCAAGAGAATAATACCGGTGATATCACAGACCCAACTGTAGCATAACGAGGTGAAATTTGACTACAAGAAATAATGAGGATAGAATCGGACCTCAAACAATCGATTCGGAGCCAACAGCGGCATTGAACCCGCTTGAGTTTGTCGCTCCCACGGAATTGGTGGATATTCCATCAAAAGGTTTGCTTTATCCTGCCGATCATCCGCTCCATGGAAAAGAAGAAATCGAGATTAGGTATATGACAGCCAAAGAAGAGGACATCCTTACATCAAAGACGCTCCTCAAGAAAGGTGTTGCAATTGATCGCTTCCTTCAGAACATTATTGTTGACAAAAACATCAAAGTCAATGATCTTTTGATTGGAGATAAGAATGCAATCTTAATCGCTGCGCGCTCAACAGGCTATGGAAGCGATTATGAGACTCAAGTTGTATGCCCTAACTGCGGTACAAAGTCTCATGAGTCATTTGACCTTGCAAATCCGCACATAAATGAGTCAAAAGTTGATGAGGGACTTGGAATTAGAAAGACCGAGAACAATAATTTCCTTTTGACCATGCCTTTTAGCAAATTTGAGGTTGAAATCAGAGTTTTGACCGGAAATGACGAGAAACAGATCACAAAAATGGCCGAATCTCGCAAAAAAGGCATGATGCAAGAGACAGGAATGACCGATCAGTACAAAATGATGATTGTATCAGTGCAAGGCAACTCTCAAAGAAACGTTATTAATCATTATGTTGATAACATGCCTTTGCGTGACGCAAGATTTTTAAGAAATGCTTATAAATTGGTCAATCCTGATGTTAAAGTCCAGAAGCATTTTGAATGTTCGAATTGTGGCTTTGATCAGGAAATGGAGGTGCCCTTTGGGGCCGACTTTCTTTGGCCTGACCGATAAATATTCCGAATCTGTTTACGAACAGTTCTTTTTGCTTAAACATTTTGGTGGATGGTCTCTTATTGAGGCCTACAACCTCCCCGTGGGTCTTCGAAATTGGTTTGTGAAGCGTTTGCAGAAACAATTCGAGGATGAAAAGAAAGAAATGGAAAAAGCACGGAAGAAATCATAACAATGCCCGCAAGGGCATTTTTTTTATAAAACTAATTACTGTATTGGAGACCGTTGTCATGAAGATTGATTTAACAAGAGATCCCAGACTTCTAACCGAGGCTTGGATTAATGCATTTGGGCAGTGGAGCAAGGCTTTGCTTAAATATATGTATGGTAAAGATGTCAATGTTGTTGCAAACCTTAATGAAGAAGAACAATCGTTGAAGTTTATCATTCGAGGCGAACAAAAAGATGTCAAAGCATATGCAAAGGCTCTTTTTGCTGAAAAAGATTACCTTGAGGCTTACGCACAATTTGGCAAAGACCACCCAATGACCAATAAACAACGTATTGTATTGGATCAAGCCGTTGGTGACTTTGAAAACAAAACCGGAATCACATGGCCGTTTAAAGACGAGGACTAATAAGTGTCTGAAAAAACATTCACAATAGCAGAATTAAAAGCAGCACTAAAAGACCTATCCTCTGACGATCTTGAGGAAATTGGCTTAAAAAAGGCAACTCAAGCACGCATAAAAGTTGATGCAGAAAATATAAAAACATTAAATGATTTAACCGATGCAAAATTAAAAGAACTTCAGGTTAATATTGATCTTGCAAATGCAGTTCAAGATGGAACTCAAAGAATTGTAGCAGAAAAGAAAGCAAGGCAAGAGCAATTAGAAATTCTTGCTGACTTGCTTGAAAGACAAAAACAAATGCTTACCTTCAATGAGGTAAATACCGAAGAAGCACAGAGATTAGAAAAACAAATTAAAAATTTAACTGCTGCTTTAAATGCAGAAGGAAAGTCTGCGGCGGCTTTGAGGACTGAAGCACAAGCGGTTGATAAATCTAGGAAAGAATCTTTAAAAACAGCAAATAAATACGAAAGATCAATTGATTCTCTTGGACAGAAAATGATCATATTTGGCAAAGGCCCTCTTGTTAAGCAAGTTCTAGGTTTTCGCAAACTTGGAAAAGAACTTGCAAATAGCGAAGAGGCTCAACAAAACTTTCGTCAAGCAATTATAGATACAGTTAATCTCACAAATATTGCCGGTAATCTTCTAAATGTCGTTGCAGATTCAACTTTTACTCTTGTTATGGCTTTGGATGCTGCCTCGACAGCGTTTGCTTCAGCAACAGGCTTCGGGAATCAGTTCAATCAAACAATGCGCGACGCACAACAACAAGGCAACTATCTTGGCGTTACAATGGATGGTGCTGGAAAAGCAACACAAAGCCTCGCAGCAGGTTTTACAAACTTTGTTAATATTTCATCTGACTCAAAAGCAGCTTTAGTTTCAAATGTCGCCCAACTTGAAAGAATTGGTGTGTCCGCTGATACATCCGCTGGTCTTATCAACTTTTTCAACCAGAACTTGGGAATGACAGCAGAAGAAGGTGTTCGTGTTACAAAAGAATTGGCAATGATGGGCCGAGAATTGGGTATGACTTCCGGTCAAATAACAAAAGATTTTCAAGCAGCGCTTCCAACTCTTGCAGTATACGGCGATCGCTCTCAGGAAGTATTCAAGGGTCTTGCTGCGGCTGCCAAGGTCGCTGGTGTCGAGATGAGCAAGCTTCTTGGATTGGCCGGAAAGTTTGACACATTTGCTTCGGCAGCCGATACAACAGGTAAATTGAACGCAATATTGGGAACTCAAATGTCCGCTGTTGATCTCTTGAGACAATCAGAAGAACAAAGAATTGAGACTCTTATTGCAAACATGCAAGCACAAGGTCGATCGTTTAAAGATATGGATCGTTTCACACAGAAAGCAATTGCTGCGGCTGCTGGTATTGATGATCTTGCAGAAGCTCAACGTATTTTTGGAATGGATATCGGACAATTTAGAAACTACCAAGATGCCATGAGCAAATCAGCCGAGGTGCAGAAGAAATTTGAAGATGCTGTTCAAGCAACCATTCCAATTCAGGAAAAGTTCAAATTAATCGCAGCAGAGTTTGCAATCGGAGTTATTCCAATTCTTGAGAGTATTCATGGTGCTTTAGATGTTGTTTTAAACTTTTTTGGAGATCTTGATAAAGATACACAAGAATTTTTAACAGGCATCGCATCCAGTATTTTAGTTCTTTTCTTGGCATTTAAGACATTTGCTGGTGTTAAAGCCATATTTGCAACAATCTTTGGCCCTCTTAGGACGCTTGGAAATATGTTGGGCTTGACAGCGGGCAAAACCGCTGCGGCAGCAGCCGAAATGAATGCTGCCGCTCCCAGTGTGTCCGGTGCTATGATGCAGATTGCAACAGGCATTGGAAGAGCAATGGAAATATTAGCCAAATCTGTTATAAGGGGTGGGCCTGCGATTGCAATCTTGGTTGGTGGCCTAATTGGTATTGGATTGGCGGCTGTTCTTCTCGGTAAAGGACTGTCTGAACTCGAAAGCGGTATGCTAACGGATTTCCTCATATTTATTGGAGGACTTACGGCAATTGCATTAATACTTGGCGCTATTGCTACAAATCCAATTGTTGGTGGTATGGCATTAGCAGGATTTGCAGCGTTGTCGGTTGCTTTGATCGCACTAGCCGCCGCGTTAAATCTGTTGCCTGTCGGTGTTTTAAAATCAATTTCAGATGGTCTTCAAGCAATATCAAATATCTCCATGGAAAATGTTGCAGCACTTGGCGAAGTATTTTCAACCATGGCTGTTGGAATGCTCGAATTGTCAGCGGCTGTTAATGCTCTTGACGGAAAGAAAGTTAAAGTATCATCTGTGTTGGAGAACCTTGCACTGTTAAGCACAGGAACAGCCAAGGACTCTATGACCGGCGCAAAAATAACAGCAGCAAGTGTTAATGTTGTGAGTAACCTAGAAAATGTGCTCAATCTAGAAGGATTGGAGGTCAAAGTTTCAATCGGAGACAAAGAATTCAACGAAGCAGTAATTACGGCAGTCCAGAAATAAGGTAACATAATCATGATTCCAAATTATTATTTTAATTCCTCGGACAATTCCTCCGAATATGCAACAAAAACCGGTGCCTTGCTTGAATTTAAAAGCATGATTTCTGGTGTTAATGTAATTTTTAAGGCATTCTTGACCGACTTCTCTCAAAACTTTGCATCAACATGGAATGCAGAGAATGTATTTGGGCGCATGGACCCAATACCAACATTTGACAATACAAAGAGAACAATAACTGTTGGTTGGGACATTCCGTCGTATGACCTTTCTGATGCAAAAAACAATCTTCATAAGTGCTCTGTATTAGTGCAAATGCTTTATCCAAACTATTCTGCAACTCAAAACTTTACTCCGGAAGGTCAAGATGAAGGTGGTTTTTCTGCCACATTGGCAAACTCTTTAACAAAACCACCCTTGTTGAAACTTAAGTTTGCAAATTTAATATCAACATCAACGCCCGGCACTGATGATGGTCTTTTGGGCTGGGTCGATGGGATCAACTGGCAGCCAAAACTTGATGAAGGAATGTTTGCTCATAATGGCAAGTTTTATCCAAAGGTGATTTCTCTATCTTGCACCTTTAACGTTCTCCATCAAGAGAATCTGATTCTTAATAATCAATCAAAACTGCCCGGCTTTCCATTTAACTCCGACGCTTTGCCGGTTGTTGACGATGGCTCAACTGTCACCGCAAATGACCTCGGCCTCTTGACAAATCCAAACAGCACCGTTAATACAACGATGGGAGACTAATCATGGCTAGAAACACAAATCGAAAGAAAGCAACCAATAGACACCCACAATACGAAGAATTGTTCGAGAACAGAAATATAAAACAAATCGAACAATATCGAACAAAGAAACTTACATATCCTTCCAAAGAACAAATCAATAATCTTGAGTTAACCAAGTATTATTGGCAAGCAAATGACAATTTTTACAAGGTCTCCGAAAAATTTTACGGTGATCCAAAGTATTGGTATGTCATTGCGCAATTCAACAAACTTCCATTCGAGGGAGATATCAAAGTCGGAGATACATTAATGATTCCTCGCCCATTGGCTAGAGTCGTGCAGGTGATGAAGTAATGGCATTAACTGAACAAGAAAAAGAAACTATTCTACGTCAGATCTACGAAAACAAAAAATATGATTTTGATCTAGCCAAACAAATTCTAACAAATAACGATTATAAAAGTTATTTAAAAAGTGTAGATGAAGATGATTATGATGAACTTGAAAACGGATCATCATTGTGGCAAGGTTTTTTAAACACAATTTCGTATGATGTATTTGCATTTGATTTATTTATAGAGGAATATTCAAGCCAAGTAGCCGAAAATATTCAGAGTGGTGGAATTACTCTAGCAGAAATGGAGTTATTTCTAAATAACAGGACTGATTTCCTACAAGATAATCTTTTTACCGAAGATGAAGATTATGTTGAAAAAATAATAAAAGCGATTATTAAAAATCCTAATTCTATACCATCAGAACTTTCAGCAATCATAAGAAGCGGCAATCAATTTGATGTCGAATCTGCGAAAAAAGTAAGAGAAACTTTAGATTCAGGCGGAGTTAGATTAGATGATTTGCATCATGTTCAGATTGCTGATCAAACTAAATATATGCTAAGAGAGAGCACGAGCAATTTAGCGCAAGCGACCGGCGGGAGAATTCCTAAAGCCAGTTTTGATACCATAGCCGAGACCGAACCAGAGATTGCAGAACTACGAGCATCCTCCATAAATTTTACAAGTGATTTAGGAGGAGGATCCACATTAAATACCACTAATGTGAGCAGTATTGACAATGATTTATTTGTTGAGTCTTATACAACATATTTGCAAGGAGTTCTCAGACGAGGTAGCAATCCCCTCACAACTTTTAATGATGACACAGATAAATTAGCAGAAAAAATATCAAAGAGATCTTTTAAAGAATTTGAAAACAATAGAAGAATTGAACTTTGGAATAGGCTTGTGGCTGCAAATGGTGATGGCACAATAACACCCGAAGAGGCAGCCAATGCACTGAACGGTGCAAACGCAGCGGCAATTGAAGAAGCAAGTAATTCAGGCATTGCTGGTCGAATTGAAGATTCCTCTCCTCTTTCCGAAGCAGAAATCGAACAACGTCAAAGATTTTATCAACAATGCGTTCTCTTGGTGCATATGAATAATCTTAAAAGTTATTACTCTGATGATATAAGTTCTGATGATAAATCCACATGGCATGATAATAGCGTTTATAATGATCGCTTTTATATGATTACTGACGGTGAAGACAATTCAACATTTGTTAATACTTTGACTGCTCCAAAAGGTGATACAATAAAAGATTTCTTAAATATTACACCAGATATTCAAGCATTTCTTGTTCCAAAGATTCGTTTGTTTAAAGTGTTTGGAACCGGCGACAATCTTCGTCAAGTTGAATTTGTTTTTCGAAATAACAGTTATAACAATAATTATATGTCTAATTTGTTCTCCGACAATTCAATTGTGACACGAGGCTCTGGATATGGTATTAAAGAAATTTCTTTTAGTTTTGAGGGCGCATCACCAGCAACAGCAAAGAATGATATTAAGTTTGGAATCAAATTGTTCTTTCAAGATTTTAAAGACTTTGTCACCCCATTTGATACAGTTGACTCAAAAGGAAAAGCAGCCAAGGCACGATTTGTTGATTTAATTCTTTTCGACCAAAAAGACAATCCGCAGGTTACAAACAATCAATTACGACAACAGTACGATCCACAGTATTATCGCATTAGAGCAGATGTTGGTTGGCAGGTTCCAAATGAAAACGATCAGCAATTTATCTCTGCTTGTAATAAGCGAGGACTTAGCGCATCTGCCATTAAAAATGCAATTGTGAAGATGAATAAATCATTCTATCTCACAATGGTGGAGCATGATCTAGATTTTGATAAAACTGGAACAGTGACCGTTACAGGTGAATATAGGGCTTATATTGAGTCACAATTAAAAACAACAAGATTTGATGCGCTGTCTGATCCAGCTATTATTGCATCAAGAAAAGCAAGAGAAGAAAAACTAGCATCAGCAAAAAAGAAATGCACTCCGGGTGAAATAGCACAATTAAAGTCAATCTTCAATGGCCAAGAAAAAGCCGAGGTTAGGACCGTACAAAAAAGAATTATAAATAAATTGTATGAGAAAAACAAGATCTTTAATGTTGTTGTAAAAGACGATGGAGACTTTAGAGAAACAGGCGCTTTTACCAAAATGCCTTCCATATCTGAAGCAGTAAAAACTTATAATACTGAAGAACAAGAAAATTCTATTCAATTTTTCTATCTCGGAGATTTGTTTTATATAATCCTTGATTCAATGTACGGTGAATCTGGTGATCCAAAGATTGATAAAACTAAATTTATTTTACCAAGCATTGAACTCGAGGCTTATTTGAGCGGCGAGACAGGCTATACCATCAATGTTGCTCAAATACCAATTTCAATCAATTACTTTAAAGAGTGGTATACACAAACAATTGTAAAACCAGAGCGCAAATCTTATGCAATTATGTATTTTATCCGAGATTTATTAAATAATCTAATTGTTGATGCTCTCATTGATACATGTCTAAATCGTGATTATAATAAATCTTTTAGATTTAATTCTACTACTGTCACTACCAATGGGGATGTGCTCACTGGTAAAACAACCAAAAATGATTACATTATAAATATTGCAGATCCTTCAAATAACGACTTATTCCCCCTAACAGCCGAGACAGAAACAGGAGAACCAGCAGATATTGCAGATTTGGTGACATATGTTTTCATTATACCAGTCTATAACACAATAACCAACAAAGGTCTCGGAAATTATTTTGATGACGTGGATCGTGGAGTCTATCATTTTGAGATTGGAACAGATAGAGGTATATTAAACGAAGTTAAGTTTAGTAAGATTGATATGGAGTATATCCGAGAGGCTAGGTTTGAACAATCTCGTGGAGTTGATGATTTATTACAACTTGCTGCTGTTTATAAAGCATCGCTAAAATTATTCGGTAATACTTTATTTTACCCCGGTATGACATTATTTATTAACCCTTTTGGTCTTGGCGGTAATGAATTTATTCCGTCGGATCCAAATTCCATTGCAAACAAACTTGGTCTTGGAGGCTATCATCTCGTCACAAGAGTAAATTCAATTATTTCAAACGGCTCTTTTAAAACTGATGTCGAGGCAATGTTTGTATATCCCGGCGACGGAGTTACTAGGGCACTTGTTCAAGGAAATAATCAACCAAAAGATGGAGCCGAAAATGATATTACAACTGCGCCGCCAGATCCCGATCCAAATTTCTGTGATACTTTAATTCGAGAAGAATCAGATTATCTGAAAAACCTTGCAAGAGAAGCAGAGATACAAGAATCTGAAGATATTACTGCACCTTCACCCAGTGAATCGCCACCTTCATCTCCTGCTGCTGGTAGAGTCATTGAAGCCTTAAAAGAAGCAGGAGGTGCCAATGATAAAAACGAGACCGCAGTAGTTATAGATGGGCAAACTTTCAGCTACCAATCATTTGTAGTTAATGATGATAAAACACTAGTGACTTACTATAACAGCGAAGGCGATGCGGTATTTGCTCAAGAGTTAGATGAAAATGGTGATCCAACTGGTAATTATTTATATTGAGATAAACAATGGCTAGATTTAACGGAAAGAACGATACAAACCAAACCAAAAACCTCATGGCCCAGAGGAACAATTACAACTACGGAGCCTATGCAAGGGATGAGGACGGTCTTGATATTAAACCAATAACCGATTTCAACTTTGCAGAGAGAGTTTATTATGGACGTGTTGATCCATCATTGAGCCCTGTTTATCCAGACACTCAATTTATTAAAGCGGTTCCATATGTAAGGCAACCAGAAGCCACTCCATTTTTGATGGATTTTGTCGCCGACATGTTTGCAACGCTCTCTGAAAAATTCTTCCGCTCGTGCAAATTAGGCCAAATACCTCAAAACGATCCCTTCTTTACCGATTTGGTGGCATATAACGCTTATCTAGATCCAGCAGACGATTATAGAGATTATATCACAACAGTGCTCGACACTTTCAATAACGACTACCTATTTGCCGAGAACAGAGAAAAAGATGTTAAAACTGTAGAACAGTATGTTAATCACCTTGTAAAATTCAGTGAGCAATTAGGGCCCACATTTCCTTTGACTTTTTCTGGCTTTATGTTAAGTACACAAAGTTCCATATTTAGCACAGGACTGGCTGTAACAATCGCTGATCTTCCGGCAGATAATGACGAGATCAAAGATGATTTGTTTATCAGGAATACAACATTTCCTCTGTTTCTCAATTTTGCAAAAGAGACAGGCTTTTCCGTTAATAAAAACGTTCCATATATGTTAGTTGCTGACCTAGAGTCACCAATAACCAAGCGTTATATGGCTCGGTATCTTATAGGCTCTACGCAGAGTGCTTTCAGTACGAGATACAAACAAACTTACACCTCCGATTTTGATAAACTTTTTGATAATATTATAACATCTTATAGAGTGTTTGTCAACAAAAAAAACTATGTTAAAACATTAAAACCATGTAATGGTAAGACTATATCAGAAACTTCTTATAAAGAAAATATTAATAATAATGTTATTAGTAGATTAATAAGTAATAATAATTTATTTATTAATTTATATATTAATATAAGAAATATAGAAGAAGATAAACCTTTAAATGATAATGAATTAATGACATTTAAAAGAGATATGAATCAGTATATTGAAAGATATGGCAGAGATGAAGTAGTGCGATTGATAGCAGAAAAATTCACGTCAGTGAGGAAATTCAAGGATGGTGGAGTATTCTCGAAGGTAAACAAAAGAAATCTTAAAAAGGACTTGACAAATAGAATGCAAAGTGTTACAATATATTAAATTGGAGGCACAATGACATTTCAAACACTTGACGACAAGCGAGACTGCAAAGGAGTATTTTACAACGGAGAGTTTTATTTTGATAAGTTGCCTCGCAACTTGGATTTAACGTGGTCTTGGTCAGCACACTTGGAGGATTATAATGTGGATTTCGCGGAGCTATGGGTTTCTGGTAAAAGTATTGGAGAAGTTACTCCTGATCATCTTCGTGATCGTTATAATTTTGCAGAGCGACGGCTTCAAGCTCATGTTAAAGCGATTGTTCAATCGCAGATCAACTTGGATGATAATTGCATTTATGACCTTGTGCCTCGGCATGTTCTTAGGCAGTTCTATCACGTAAAAAACGAGATCACTGAATGGGTGGTTGCGAACAATCCCAAGCCAAAGAACTATTCGTTCCTTGTCGAAACTCAGGCCACGATTAATGAGATCGCACAGCAGGACTTGCGAATTGATTGGGATAATCACAATCTTTTGTTCCTTCAAGACCCAAAGGCTAAATCCCTTTACAAACGCTTCGCAAAGGAAAAATCTCGTGTTATTTACAATCTTTTTGGTACAATCACGGGTCGTTTGACGACAACCCAAGACTCGTTTCCAATTATGAATCTGAAAACAGAACATCGCAAGATTGTGATGCCGCAAAACGATTTATTCATTGAGCTTGACTTCAACGCTGCCGAGATCCGCACTCTGTTGGCTCTTGCCGGAATTGCTCAACCACAGGAAGACATTCATAAGTTCAACATCGAGCAAGTCTTCAAGACTCCAATGTCCCGGGACAATGCAAAGCGTCGATTCTTTGCTTGGCTATATAATCCCGACTCAAAGGACGAGGAACTAAAAAATTATTATAATAAAGAAAAAATACTTGACAAGTATTACAAAAACGGTTATATTAATACTATCTTTGGAAGACAAATAGAATGTGATTCATTTCACTCTCTTAATTACCTTCTTCAGAGCACCTCATCGGATAATTGCATGGATAGAGCAAACAAAATTAGGAAAATGCTGTCTGGTCGCAAGTCAACAATCGCTTTCTGTCTTCACGATTGCGTTGTTCTCGACTTCTCAAACCAAGATGCACACCTATTGCCCAAAATCAAGCAGGTATTCGAGCAAACTCGTCTTGGTAAGTTCAAAATCAACCTAAAAGCAGGTAAAACTTACGGATTATTGGAGGATTTCTCATGGTAGTGATCGGTCTTGGTAAGGCAGGCTGCTCTATAGCCGAAATGTTTAAATCTGACAATAATTACAAGGTTTTGACCTATGACGGAGGAAAGAATGTACCCCTTAATGAATCTTCAGAAGGATACGAAAATGGATTCCCGAACAAAAGAGAACTTAAAAAGATTAAAAACGAAACTGTCTGGTTTTTTGTTTGTGGTGCAGGAAAGATTGCTGGGGCGACTCTACGATTACTTGAACAAATCAAAGAAAACAAAATAAATGTTGTTTATATTGTTCCTGATACTTCAATATTGCCAGATACGGCAAAAAAGAGAAATAGAGTAACCGCTGGAGTCCTTCAGCAATACGCTAGATCTGGTTTGTTTAATGCAGTTTATCTTGTCGCTAACAACTCATTAGAGCAAATCGTTGGAGAAGCTCCATTGGCATCTTATTATTCAAAGATGAATGAGTTGATTTTTAACTGTGTTCATTCAATGAATGTTTTCGCTCATACCGACCCTGTCTTCGGACAACTTCATGAGCCAAAGGAAATATCGAGGATTCGAACCTTCTCATTTATCGAGACAAATAAAAATGAAAAAAAATTGTTTTTTCCACTTGACAATATAACCGAAACATGTTATATTAATAATATCAAAAAGAGCGAGATTGAAAATAATTCTAATCTCATCTCTGAGATAAAAAGCAGACTAGACAAAGATATTATTTCTTCGTTTACTGTTTACCAATCCCCATACGAGCATTCTTATGCTTACGGGATTCACTACACACACTATATTCAGGAGGTATAATGAATAATTATGTAGTTTACACTGGTACTTATACAAAGCAAGATGGTACCCAACGTACAATGGAATTTGTCCGCACTGCGGATCTCCCAACTGACCTGTTCGCTGAATTTGAGCGCAATCCAAAACGACAACTGCGTGAAGGCTATGAACTTGTGTATGATGTTCAACGAATGGGATTTCGTGCTTTCAATTGGAACACGGTCCAAGGTGAAGTTCGCTCCGCTGAGCGATCTGTTAACTTCCAGTAATGAAGTTCGAGTTCGGGGGATCTCGTGAAAATCCCCCCTGTTTTTTAAAAAAATACTTGACAAACACGTCAAAATATGCTATAATATATAAGTTGAGAGTGAGATTTAACTCTTAGCGTTAGGGTAGATCCCCACAATGATTAACTAATAAGGAGATA
>Ga0255768_10000221_pt1 | contig 59120 bp, 59 predicted proteins | sample 071ome_33_FD_179983 | JGI IMG/M metagenome (GOLD analysis project Ga0255768, IMG submission 179983) | Coastal salt marsh microbial communities from the Groves Creek Marsh, Skidaway Island, Georgia - 071412AT metaG (version 2) | ecosystem: Environmental > Aquatic > Marine > Intertidal zone >... | reverse complement strand
AAAAATCTTTTGCTTCTCAAGGTCTATTGTACTAGCATCAAAAGATTTTTGTGGGTAGGATTCTTTCACCCATGAAGGGGTGTCGTAATCGGATAGTTCAGGGAATGTAGTCTCTATTCCCTCGGTAATATTGTACGCTCTATTTACTGCGGTGATACCACCTGCGCCCTCTTGAGATTCAAATTGGAAAGCACCTCGACCCGGTCCGCCTCCGGTTTGTTTCTTGGTGGGGTCGCCACCACTCTCGTGATAGATGATTCTATTCATCATATCTTCCAACTGCTCCGTAGTACCGCCCTTCTTTTTCACTACAAATTCGAGCAGTTCTTGGTAGGTTAGTTCTTGTCCTGGAGGAGGCACAGCACCGCCGTCCTCATACTTCTTAACCTTTTGTGATTTTGGAGGAGACTTCTTGCTTCCTCCTGATCCAGCCCAAAAGAATTTATCTGCCCAATAGGCAGCACTCATTTTGCCTTTCTTGATGTTTTTTCCGTGACGAGCTTTGAAAGATTTACGAGCGGCAGCGGAGTAATTATGCCCCATCTTCTGATCACCGAATCGTATGATACGAACCTTATTGCCTTCTTTAGCCAACACCATACCCTTCTTTGTGGGGTGGTTTGGTGTGCGTTTTGGTTTGTTTACCCCTTTAAGACCATGCTTTTTTAGGAGTCTCTTGATTCTTTCTCTCAACTTACTGTCCATTCCACAAAGATAAAAAGAAAGGGGTCACAAAATGCGACCCCTCACTAACCAACTAAATCCTCATTGTCATGAGAATGCTTTTATTCATCAACGATTTCTCCAGTGTTGATGTTGAATTTTATGTCTCCGTACTTGTCTTTGATCTTCTCTTCCAAAGATACGAGTTTCTCTTGAACTTTATCAAGTGTTTTTACTTTTTCATTCATGCTGTATTGAATGCGAGAAAGAGTAATCGCTAGATTTTTAATCTCTCCTTCTACACTTGTCTTTTCTTGAATGGTCTTTTGAGCGTTTTCGAGCAAAGACTTTGTAATCTTCTTGGTAGCCATTGTATTCTATTTATAGTTTCAAATATAATCTTATCGAGGAAATCTACAAAACGATACTATGATATATCGCTCACCCTTATGAACGGGTCGTCCTCCATGCTTATGGCTTATAGCACCAGGATGTAAAGATATGTGTCCCGTAAATCCTTTGTGTAATGCCTTTTGCCGTACAAAATATGTACCCCCACCAGTGTATTCTTCGTTTAACGCTAACACATACGAGAGATCAGAATAGTCGTGGTGGAGGCTTAAGTGTCCTTGCTTTTCTTCGGTGTACTTAATCATGAAGTTTTCGCTCTCAAGGTTTCTCCAATTCTTACCTTCAAGCCCCCACATGTGTATAGCACACTCGTCTGCATACTCTTTTAAAACCCTGGCATACAGTTCGTTAAGCCCTATCTTTTCAAGTAATACATCAATAGTAGGATAGTAGTCATGACGATCCGTTTCCCACTCATCCATCTCATTCGCATACTCTATTACACGCTTACAAAAGTCTTCGTTAAATAAAGGAAATGTAAATACATTCATGATAGGTTCGTCTACTATCAAGTCCCATTCTTTTGTTAGAGCCTCATAGGAAAGCCATCTTTGTTTCCACGCTTCCCAATCACTACCATCTAAAAGATAGTCTTTAGACTCTATGACAAATGGGGTGTTTTCCGTTTGTGATGTGATAACACTACTTGTTTGTCCAACAATTTCTTCCTTGTAGGAAAGAGCCTTTATGTCCTTCCAAATAAAGTTGAGGTCTTTTCTTGGGTGATCAGAATATGTTGCTGCTAGATATTCGTCCCACGGCATAATATAGTTTTCGGGTTTCCCTTGAAGTATCTTTTCGATTCCCGATCTACGATACAATATTGCATGGGCGTTGTATGAATATCCAGGAACAACAAACTGCTCATTGACAACCTCTTGGTCATCCGTTATAGGGTTTCTTCCTAGGAACAAAATATCCCAAGGATAATTGGGCAGTTGTTCTAGTTGTAGTGGTTTTATAGGCTTGAAGTCCTCCTCTAAAATCAAGACATAATCCTCGCCGTAATCATAGGCTTCTTTTAACACAGATATATGTGACAACATACAGCCCACCTCTCCTTGCTTGAGTGGTCTATTATACCATGTGTTTTCGCTATCGATCTTCCAATCAAATAGTTTGTATTCGAAAGATGGCTTTTTTTCTTTGTTGTCTACACCTCTATACAACGAGGCATCACAGTCTACAATCTCATTTGCTTTATCAGTGAAGTTTGGTAGATAATTAAGACTAATGATATATGACTTAACCTTTGGTATTGTGTATTCTAATACCTCGTTCCATTCGTCTTTTACTATAGACCAATCTCTCGAAGAAACATATTTGTTTACCTCTTCGGTATTCCACCAATACGAACCCGCTTGATATTCATCACGAGTTATGTAAAAGGATTGTAGGGTTTCTTTAAGACCTGCTATTGGATTATCTACAATAGGGATAACGCCATGCCCTAGCATCTCTAGAGCCGTTATACAATATGTCTCGTTGTAATGTGTAGGGTAGTACCAATAACGAGCTTTTGACATTTCATAGTACAAATCCGATTGAGGCAGACTTCCTAGATATTCGAATTGCTTTCGGTCAAAGTTTTTCTCTAGATACTCTGATCCATATTGCGGTGTAGCCACTCGAAGTGGGTAGCCTGTAGAATCCACAAACCCATCTTCTAACACAGTCTTAAGACCACGCTCGGCATGTGAGGTATATATAAAAGCATCTTCTTTATTATCCGATGGGTAGAAGTTTTTAGTCCTCACGCCGTTACCAATAATGTATTTACTTTGATCGGGACGAATCTCATATCTAGAGCAAAAGTCATCATGATGCCAGTTCGTTAGGAACACAAAACCATCTATACGATTTAGTATAGACTTGGGCAGTTCTTCTCCCTTCCACCACCAAAAGGGGTCGGTATTGTGCGCCCAGTAAACATATTTATTTACTCGACAACCTTCAAATTCAACAAGGAAGTTTACATAACTAACTCCGATCAGCACATCTATGTCCATAGCCTTGACATCGTTATACATGTCGTGGTTCATGTTTATGTACTCTACTGATCCGTAGTTACCATTTTCTACATCACCAACTACATATACATTATGTAGGAAAGATAGTTCTTGGGCGAGGTACATAACGCACTGCTCTGTTCCGCCAAGGCCTGTAAGATCGATTGATTTTGGACTCCAATCACTTTTGGAGTATCCAACATGGAAGACAATATTCAAATGACAATTTATTAGATTTAATTGTCACTAATTTAAACGATTATTGTGACATCACCAAAGATAATCCTCTTCGCTAATCCAGTTTCTCCACTCTTCGGTTTCTTCGTTGTACCTCCATTCGTTGCATTCGTTAGCACTATTAAAGGTCAAAAGGGAATCGGTAATGTCGCAAGAGTCTTCACACTCTATGATACATTTAGAATTATCAAAAGACCAAGCAACATACTGATCCGTTTCGTGGCTATGAAGCTCGTATTGTTCTGGGGTAAGCAGGTAGTACTTCATTAGTATGCAGTTGTTGAGCCACCAGTGATTGTACCACTGTACTTGTTAGAATATGTATTAATAGAATTGCTTCCAGCAAATTGTACTACCTCGCTTAAGTTGTTAGTGTGTAGCGTGTGTGGAGATGCAATAGTTCCAGAGTTGTAGAGTGTCGTTGCCTCGGAACTTGTTAAGACATCATTATAGAATGCCCACTCATCAATTTCCACATTAGCATTACCACCACTAATATTATGCTGTGCAGCACACAAAGACAAAGATGCAAATGTAGCAGAGTTTCTAGAGCCGTTGTTTGCTGCGGCTTGACTTGTTAGTTCACTTCCGTTCCAATATACTTTTAAAGCATTCGTAGAAGTGCTTTGTGAGGCATCGTATGTAATTACTAAATGACAAAAACCATCGCTATTTACATTCCCTCGTTGACCCGAGGTCCAGCCAGTACTAGAACTTGTAATACCAGTCACACTAGAATTATCATGCAAAGCCCATTGTCTGTCAAAGTTTGATGCACTTGTTCTAATACGGAGCATGATTCGATTAAGGCTTCCGTTATAATTAAACATCACCCTATTTGTTGTGTTCCCACTGTTTAGTGTTGAGTTAGCATTCCAATCCACATACTGCTGCGATGCTTTGCTTGACTGATTTTGTTTCAACCAAAAACTAATACTCCAGTCATTATCGTGCAGCGATGTCTGACCACTCCAAGTACCCTTAATGTAATCATTCACACCATCATTGGTATAGTAGTGTGTATTTGAATATGGTGGTGCTGCATTATGGTCGTAACTGTAAAACTCACTAATTGCATGAGGCTTAACGCCATCTGGTTTGCTTGAACTGTTTGTGTTGATTACATCCACCACTCCAGTAGAAGCATCATTGAGGCTTATTTCCTCCGTAGATGTTCTACCAAACTCCGTGTTCAGGTCAGAGAATTTTATTTGTCCACTACTCTGTAAAGCCATGTTTTACTTTTTAGGACAAGCCTCGTCTAACTCTTTAATTGCTTGGATGAGCAGTGCTATTACTTTGTCATAGCGCACGGCATAGTAACCATTATCTCTTTGTGTAACCACCTCTGGAAGCACCTTCATAATTTGTTGAGCTATAACACCTACATCATGTCCGGTATTAGGGTGTAGGTCGCTATTTTCAATCCAATCAAATTCAACACCACTTATAGAGCGTACCTTATCTAGAGCAGACTCAATGGGTTTTACATTAGCCTTCAACCGCTCATCGGAAGAGTAGTATGCAACAATATCGTTAGTAGCACGAATGTGTCCACTCGTTCCTGAAGCCGCAGTACCTACACCAAGGCTACTTACTTGAGCGTTTGAGTTGGTTGTAAATCCACCAGGTTCTCCTTTTGCCCCGTCCGAGCCATTTGAACCATCTGCACCAGGTTCACCCTTTTGCCCCTTGTCACCATCCGCACCATCACTACCAGCCGAGCCGTCTGATCCATTGGCTCCAGGTTCGCCCTTTTGCCCCTTGTCGCCGTCCGTTCCATCGCCCCCGGCTGGTCCTTCGGGTCCAGCACCACCATCGGCACCAGGTTCACCCTTTTGTCCCTTGCTTCCGTCTGTACCATCTGAACCATTAGACCCATCGCTACCAGGTTCTCCCTTTTGACCTTTAGACCCATCGCCCCCGGCTGGTCCTTCGGGTCCGGCACCGCCGTCTGCACCAGGTTCTCCTTTTTGTCCTTTATCCCCATCAGTACCATCGGATCCGGCACTACCATTTGATCCAGGTTCACCCTTCTGACCTTTACTCCCGTCACCACCGGCTGGTCCTTCGGGTCCGGCACCACCATCTGCGCCGGGTTCACCTTTCTGCCCTTTCGATCCATCTGTTCCGTCACTACCATCTGATCCATTGGCTCCAGCCTCACCTTTTTGACCTTTGCTACCATCACTACCATCTGACCCGTTTGAACCAGCCTCTCCTTTTTGCCCTTTAGAACCATCCGTTCCATCTGAACCATTAGACCCGGCTTCGCCTTTCTGCCCCTTGCTACCATCAGTACCATCTGAACCATTAGACCCGGCTTCGCCTTTCTGCCCCTTGTCGCCGTCCGTTCCATCTGAACCATTAGAACCAGCCTCTCCTTTCTGACCTTTACTACCAGTTGCTCCAACAGGAATAGTGAAGTTAAATGTTGCAGCACTAGAAGTCCCTGTGTTTGTCACACTCGGCTCTGTGCCTTCTGCACCAGCACTAACCTCTCCGACAGCAATAGTAGCAGCGGTACCGGTTTGTCCCTTTTGACCCTTCTGCCCTTTGCTACCATCTACCCCATCTGATCCGTTAGCACCATTGCTACCATCTGCGCCGGCTTCACCCTTCTGACCCTTGTCTCCCTTGCTCCCATCGGTACCAGCCGAGCCATCGGTACCAGCCGTTCCTGTCTGACCTTTTTGACCTTTCTCTCCCTTTTCGCCTTTGCTTCCGTCACTTCCGTCACTTCCGTTACTACCAGCAGCACCCTTTTGCCCCTTGTCGCCGTCCGTTCCATCGCTTCCATTTGCACCGGCTTCGCCTTTTTGTCCCTTACTACCTGTTGCTCCAACAGGAATTGAAAAGTCAAATGTGGCTGCTGTAGATGTACCGCTATTACTTACACTTGCTTCACTTCCTTCAGTGCCCGTGCTAACTTCTCCAATAGCAATAGTAGCAGCCGTTCCGTTGCTACCTGTTTGTCCCTTTTGACCTTTTTGTCCTTTGTCCCCGTCGCTTCCGTTACTTCCGTCTGCGCCGGCTTCGCCTTTCTGACCTTTCTCTCCTTTACTGCCGTCCGCTCCGTCTGATCCGTTGCTTCCGTCTACTCCGGCTTCGCCCTTTTGTCCTTTCTGACCTTTATCTCCGTCACTTCCGTTAGAGCCGTCCGAACCATTAGCACCCGCTTCACCCTTCTGTCCTTTGCTCCCGTCAGTGCCGTCTGTTCCCGCTTCACCTTTTTGACCCTTATCTCCTTGGTCTCCAGTACGAGCAAATGTTACAATTAAAGAATCACTGTCCCCAAACGGACTAGACGCAGAAGAAGAAGCATGTGAAACAGTAACCTCAAAATATCCTGTTTTTTCGCCTAGAGCAGTTATTTGGTATAGTGCGTATGCTGTACTATCAAATTCTTTTGAAACACGAACATGACCTTTAACAGTCGAAGTGCTGTCGTCAATAGTTCTTAAATATGATTGGATGTCGGTAGAGCTCGCATCCGTGTCGTCTAATAATAATTTTGTTGCCGAAGAAAGTGTTGTGTTGTTAAAACGAATATTACTATCTCCAGGGTCTACTAATTCAGTTTCCCCACTAAAATTGTAGTTGAAGGAAGCACCTCCAAAGTTTCCATCGTTACCTGCTGGACCTTGGTTCCCGGTCTGCCCCTTCTGACCCTTTTCTCCTTTTGCTCCGTCTGATCCGTTGCTCCCATCAGAACCTGCACTACCACGATCCCCCTTGTCTCCTTTGCTTCCATCCGTTCCGTCCGAACCATTAGATCCGGCTTCACCCTTTTGACCTTTATCGCCCTTTTGTCCTTTATCTCCATCAATACCATCGCTTCCGTCAGTACCGACTTCACCCTTTTGTCCTTTCTCCCCCTTCTGACCTTTAGAGCCGTCAACACCATCTGATCCATTACTCCCGTCAGCACCGACTTCGCCCTTTTGCCCTTTTTGACCTTTGCTTCCGTCCGTACCTGCCGAGCCGTTACTTCCATCAGCACCGGGTTGACCCTTGTCTCCAACCTCACCTTTTTGACCTTTGCTCCCGTCAGATCCATCACTTCCGTTAGCACCCCCTGCTCCTTTTTGTCCTTTGTCTCCAGGCTCTCCTTTTAAGCCTGAACTAGAGCCAGTCCATTCGCCAGAAGCGTTTATAACATCCGACCCAGCAACTTGTAGTTTGCCAGTTAGGTCTACAGTAGAATTTATTTTGAGAGCCATATGATTCTATAAAAAAGGGGAGGGTATTCCCTCCCCCTCATGTTAGGATACTAATTTACTAAATTTCACAATTATGCTGCGCCCTGAATAACTACAGTGTAGCTCGCATCAGATGCAGTAATCGTGATATCGTTCTCGCCTTCAGTTGTTTGTTGAACATCGGCAAGTACTAGGCGACCATTTTCATCATACAATTGTACGAATGCCGGCCAACCAATTCCGTGGGTGCTAAATGAAACACTTCCTGATCCACTAGAGACTGTAACACTACCGCTGTAGAAGTCAGGCTTATTGTTAAGTTGCGTTTGTACTGCAGAGGTAACACCATCTAGATATCCTAGTTCCGTAGATGTTACTGCTGATACAGCAACCTTACCACTAGAATTTGAAACCAATGCACGAGACGCAGTTAAGTCTGTGTCATCAATGGTAGTAGCAGCACCTGTGATAGTTGGTTGCTTACCATCCAATTGTGTTTGGATAGCAGAAGTAACTCCATCTACATAGTTCAACTCTGCAGTCGTAGCCGTTACGCCATCAAGAATGTTAAGTTCAGAAGCGGTTGCCGTTACACCATCAAGAATATTCAATTCATCGGTGGAGGCGGTAACACCATCCAACTTGTTGATTTCCGCAGTAGATGCGGTAACACCATCAAGGATGTTTAGTTCAGCCGCAGAAGATGTAATTGCACTTCCATTAATTTGGAATTGACTTGTAGCATTGATTGTAGTACCTTGAATTTCAGCAAATTGAGCTGGTACAAAGTCACCACTAAATGTTTCAGCATCATTAGTGGCGTTTACATATGCTACGAACTTACGAAGCGAGTCATCATAACCGAAGAAACCAAGACGAGCCGCAGTGTCGTAGTAACGGAACTCAACCCCGCGGTCTTTGTTGTCGTCACCCGTTGGCGCAGAATCTCCACCCAATGTGATGATTGGGTCATCAAGTGTCGTTGTCGTAGAGTTAACAGTTGTAGTCGTACCATTTACTGTTAAGTCTCCAGTAATAGTAACGCCACCTGCAAAAGTTGCGGTAACATCGGTAGCATCCCCAAGTGTATAGTTCCCACTAATTTGAGCCAACTTTGTCGTGAGGTTTTCAACTGTAACATCAGCATCAATTTGGTCTGTGAACGATAGTGTTCCCGATCCATTGGTAGTAAGAACCTGTCCGTTCGTACCATCCGTTACATTCAACGCTGCAATACCTACTGCATTGTCATCAATTTTCGCAGCGGTTACTGCGTCATCAGCAAGTTCTGTGGTATCTACACCACCGGCTTTAATAGAAAGCGTATTGCTTGACAACTCAATAGAAGTGTCATCAGGGGCAGCACCTACTAAAACCCAAGCCGATCCGTCATACACTTTTAATTTATCAAGTGTGCTGTCATACACAAACTGTCCTTGCACTGGACTAGCGATTGCGCCAATCTCTGTCGTAGAAAGATTTTGGATTGTTGCGTTGCGAAGTTCATTCTTCGCTAGGTCTAGATACGAGCTTAACGATATACTCGTTACTTCTATCCCCGATACAATTTTTAAAGCCATGGTTTATATTTTTATTGTCCTACAAATTTAATACTAATTTAGATACGCTTTTCCGGCGGTAGCCGAGTCAAAGGTTAGCGTGACTTGATTTAAAGAATCATAAGTAACCTCACACAAAATGACTGTATTGGCGGAATTGACCACAGTAACCGAGGCGTTCTTACCTAGATTATGGGTGATTACCCAAGTATCCGAAGCAGAACTCTGATCGTGAGTATAGGTCTTATCGCCACCGCTACTTGTAGCGATGCCTGAAATACTAATCTTCGTAGGGTTTACAGTCCTACTATTGATTGATATTGCAGAAGAATCCCCTTGTTTTACTGTTATTTTAGCCATTATAGTGTGATGTCCTCGTTCACTTTAAATATTCCGTACAGCCATGTTTTAATTGTCCCTGTGGAAGAGTCATCGTCCCCATCAGAATCTGATTGGATGTCATATACATACATGCCTCCATCAACTCCCTCCATGGTAGACCCGGCGGCAGCAACTGTTAGCGTGTTGCTATCATCTCCACTCACTGTATATGAAAAAGAGGTGTCTTCTAATATTGTACTAGAAGCCGTGTCGCTTTCACGCACATCCATTTTAAATGAATAATCAGATAGGTCAATAGCGGTTCCAGAGTCGTCCGTAAAGGTCAACTCAAGATTAAAACTATCGCCCTTTCTACAGGTGATGTCTAGTCTTTGAGCGGTATCGAGGTTTATCGTAAGAGCCATATTGCAAAGGTACTAACTTATTGATTGTTAAAAATTTGAGCCAAATCATCCGTGTCCTCCAACTCGTCTCTTTTGCCTTGGCGTTGTGAGATTAGTTTAGACTGCTCAACCGCTTGTTTTTCAACACGCTCATCTTTTCGATCTTCCTTCATAGACTCAAGGTTTTGACGGAATGAATTACCTCCTTGTGTTTGCGCCAACACAATTTGAGACTTCATTGCTTGAATCTCTTTATCGTATTGATGTTGCAACTGCATCATTTGAGCCTTAATCTTGGCTTCCATCTGAATCTTCTGCATTTCCAATTGTACTTCAGCCTGCTTCTTCTGCAACTCCAATTGTGTGGATTGTTGTTGTGTTTGAGCATTGGCTTGTGCTTGTGCTTGGATATTTTGCATTTGAGCCTGTTGCTTTTGCTTGAGTCGTTTTTTTCTTCGTAGAATGAGCAGTCTTTCAGCCTGATCTATATCTCGAAGGTTGCGAATAGCAATAGCATCCTCTAGGTCTATCTCTTGTTGTCCTAAAGCAATCTGGATGTTTTGCTCCATGTATTGTCTGTCGAGATCGTCCATCGCCGAAACAATACGAACACCAAAGTTGTACATAGGTAAGTCCTTAAAACTATTTAAGATACTCATGTTTGTCTCTCCTATAGCGTTTGCATAGATTCGATATAGAACGCTTTCTTGCGGAATGATTTGCAAACACTTAATGATATCTTCAGCAACACGCTTGTAGAGAACTTGTGCTGAATGAGTGATATCATATATTGCGTTGTTACCCGCCGCAAGTTGTTGTTGGCGAACACCCACTAACTGATCCCCTTTAGGAGATGTACCATCCATTACTTCGTTGATACCTGTAGCATCACGAATCATGCGTAGGTTATGGTTGTATATACCAATAAGCTCGTTGATGTTTCTAATTTGATTGTCGATTGCTCGAACAGGTGGGTTTTGGAATCCACCCTCTGGGTTCTTACTTCGGTAGTAGAAAACACCCGTTTGTTCGTAGATGTCTTGTAATTCTAGAGGCTCTAGGCTTCCACTACGACCCAACTGCACATTCTCCAATCCTTCGATGTCAATGATTAGACCATCTGGTTTTGCTTTAGCAATTGCTTGTTGTAGTTTCAAATGAGACAACTGCAACTGATCGGCGAAACTAATGATGCCTGAAACCAAAGACTTCGGCATCATACGGCGAAGGTTCGTGCTTATAACATTGTAAGACAATCGAGTCCTTGTAATGTCATGGATATTCTTCGGAATATTTTTCTTGATTCCGTAGTTGAAGATGTGCTTCGTCCCGATAACAAATGTTCCTCCATAAAGAGTTGTGTTGGTCATGCAATAAGGTTGGCGTGAGAACACGCTTTCCGCAGGTGCTTTGTATTCCGCTCCTTTAAAGTAGAACCCTGTGTGTCCATGACGAGTTTCTTTCTCTTCAAAGAACATCTTGTCTATAGATAAGAATTCAAAGTCTAGCACCTCAACGAAATACTCATCGTATCCGTATGTTGCTCGTTGTAGGTTCTTATCGTAGTAAGAATGTGTAAGTCTACTCGGATTGTTTTGGAATCGGTTTCGAACAGTTTTTGCTATTTTCTCGTAGGTCTCTTCATCGAACTGATCTCCTGCAATACGCTTTAGTTCTTGGATGGTGATGCGCTTAATGTGTCCAGCATAAACCATGTCATCGAAGTTGTGGTCTTCGGTGTAACTATGGATGAAATAAGACGGGTCTACATATTCCTCTACGATACCATAGTTAGGGTCGTTGTTTCTTTTAACGACCGCCATACCATTTGTAACAAGATCAGTGACCGCTCTACGATATGTGGTGTCATGGAAATTGTTCCAATCCAAAGTCATCTTCGTTGCTATCTGTGCAGCAACCTCTGCTTCGGTTTTAACATTGGTGTCCATGAATATTTCGGCTTCCTCTAAACTTTCGGGGATAGCCTCCGGGTCATAGTCCATGTCTACCCCCATCTCCTTGGCTTTCATCAAGAAGTCGCGGGTCATGATTTGACCTTTGAGTTTATTTTTTCTCTTGTCCTTCTCTGTTTGTGACAAAGGATCGACTGCCTCCACATTTGGATACGGATCAGCCGACAAGATTTTGTTGACTACAATTTTGACAAACTTTGGGATGATCGGTACGGGTGACCAATCAAGATTCAATAACGATCCATCCCCATTATTTGGGTCGAGACTGTTTAGAATTTGCTTGTATCGAGATGTGTCTTGAGTACCATTCGCATAATCACGATTGGTCTCAAATTCTTTTTTTCTTCGGTAATATAACGAACCCTCGTCATCCGAACTCCCCCATTGACCCTCAATAGCCTTGGCGTATTTTAACCCATAGGAATTACTCGCCTTAATTTCAGGTGAAGCCAATGGATCAGGAAAGTTGCCGTACCTTTCGTTTTCTTGTGGATTATCAAACATTTCGTGAGATAATAGTTATTCATGCAAATATACCAATTAATACAAGGTCAATACCCTAGGGTACTAGAGCTTGTACCTTCTAAAAAACTTTTTCTCGCTAAAGTCCGACTGCTTTTTTTCTTGCTTGACTTTTTGTGCCCCCAATAAAGCAAGACCACTCGAAATTGTTAAATCGTATTTTGTACGATTATCAATCTTAAACCCGATCCAATCTTCTAGGGTTCGAGAAAAATACATGTTACCAATACTCCCGTCATTATCATTTGTCCCTACATAGTTGTGTATGTATTCTTCCACGGCTTGAGCATGAGCTTGGATAACATCCGCCGAGTTAGATGGGATACCCTTGGTCTTTACATTTACCCGGGCAGAAGTTGAGGTTAGATGTTGAGGTCTATCCATGATGTAACCATCATATCCTCGTTGCTCAAAATATCTTACGATACCATACTTGTTATTTTCTATGAGCAGTGGGTAACCATAGAACACCGAACACATTAATACATCCTCGTAAAATATTTTTGCTAGTGGAGGTCTTGATGCATATTCGACCACAAACATATTAGAAGGGCAGGCAAGGTTGAATTTATTATAAAGATGCATAGCACCTTTAGAACCTCTACCATCAAGCGTAGCATCGAGGTCGTAACTATCGACCCCGCCAACACCGATATGAGCATTTCCAGGTTTCTTGATACCTCGCTCTATAACCATGTTGTTTCGCATATCGGCTGGGGGAAGCCAAGATATATGAAACCGCCCATTAATATCTGGGTTAAAGACAACCTTCGTGTCTTGTACTCCGTCTTTCCAAACAAAGTTACCTCTTACAATTGGATTAGGAAAAAGGTTGTCGTTATAACTTATCTGCTCATATATCTTCGTAAGATTAAAAAGAGACCCCTGTATACTATCACGGAAGGCTTCGTCCTCGTAAAAGGGAACTGTCGAATAACCTCGTTTAATTCCGAATGGTCATTCTTTAAAGAGTCTCTTTCGTTTTTTAAAAATGTCTTTGCTCCCATATCGATCAACTCTCCGTCAATACCTTCGATAGGTTGGTCCGGGTCGTCAATTACTGGATTTCCGTATATATCAAAAAACCCTTCGAGTGCTTCATAGGAAGGAATGAATATTCTATATAGACCCGATCGAGTCCTTCCGTTTTTATTTCGTTGGTAGGGACTACTGTCTTGCCAGAGTTCTTTATATTCTTTTCCTCCCTTATTCATTGGATTCACAGTAGAACCCATCAAGCATTTCCCAATCACCCTACGACCTACAATAAGACATGTTCTTTGGATACGCCATGCCTCACGGATGTCGGTAGGCTTCTCCCATTTACCTGCCTCATCTAAATAAAGCATGTGTAGTTTCTCACCATCGTAAGCGTTATTCGTTGTGTTCTTCCAATTGATTATGGTGTTAAGGGCTTCGCCTTGTTGAGCAGTTTTATTCTTCTTGGTGATTCGTTTTGCGGGTTCTCGGAACGCAAGCTCCATACGAGGGTTGGTCGTACCATCTTGAATAGGCTTGAAAAAGAATGGGTAGGATTTAAATATTGAAACAATCTTCTTCATGAAGATATTTTCTTGAGCATCCTTACCCGTCTTGGATTGTAGTCCAAGTAATTTTTCCTTTACCTGTGTTCCCTCATCTACTAGCGTACATGCACTCATATTAGTATACCCACTACGGCGACACTTGGTATATACTTGACCTAGTGATCGGGGGTCTACCTCACATGCTTTTTGATGAACAAAAAGTCTTTGTTGAAATTCCAAGTAATATGGATATCCAATATCGAGCTTTGACCATTGGAGCATCATGTAGTGTCTACCTGTTAGATAGGTGGGTACACCATTATTCATAAACCAAACCCCATTATTCCTACGCTCAAATTCTTGTTGGATGTAGGGAAGGTATCTATTCCTAAACTCTTTAGGCATTTCCAACCACTCATCCATGGAGCGTATACGAGACATCTCTTGGGGCATGGGTATCCTCCTCCAACACTGATCCTCTTTAGGTAGTTCGGAAAACAAAATAGTTCCCATATCGGGAACTTTAGGAAGTTGTATATATAGCCCGGAAAGTTCTATGATATCACCCTCACTGTCGTTTGCACAGATATTAATTACGGAGTCGTCATATCCTTTAACCTCTTTTATTCCAGCCATTACTCAATCAACATTCTATCAATTTTATCGGGATCAAATTTTCGGATACGAAGCAAACGCTCTTTTTCTAATTGCCTAGCACTTGCGTATTCCTCTGGCGTACTGTCTTGACCGAGTTCAGTAAACATCTTTGCGTTACGGCGCAACACACAGTCTATTACTTCTTTTGCGATCGGGTCTGTAATATAACTCATGATATAAAGTTATTTAATTAAATATTTACTACCTCCATCCCAAGGAATCCAAGGGATGTCTATTCTTTTACCTTCCCAACTTTTAAAATACTCTTCGTTGTCTACTCCAAATATTTTTTTTTGGTATATGATCAGATGGTTAGGTGCCGGGTTATTCTGCAAGAATTGTTGCCTAACATCTAGGGGACACTCGGACAATGCCCAAGTAGAAACAAACAATGTGTTTTCCACTCGGTTTCTTGGAAGCGAGTAATTCGATGTGCATCTTACATTAAAACCTTCTAGATTAAATCTTTGAACACGAGAAATTTCTGGAAGGTCATAGATAATATAATCGCCCGTATATCCCAGTTCTAAAACAAGACGAGCAAAATCCCCGGCACCACCACCCAACTCAATGATTCTATCGAAATCATTGATTCTTTTGTGAGTGTTTAATTCATAGGTATTGTAATGATGAAAACTCTTAAGAGCATGTTTTGAAAACCGATGTCCGTCTACCAAAACAGAATCTTCAAAGAAAAGTGTAGAGTTTGAACCAAATCCATTACGGCTATTACCATATCCCTTTTTACCTTGGGTCATAGCATAGTACCAATCGTAATCTTTTCTTTTAAAATTACGAGCGTGATCAGTATACTCCTTATACTCCTTCACCTCAAATAAAGGTATCTGCCGAATAGTGTTGTCTAAACGGAATGAGTTTAAGGAAACTGCTCCTATCTTTTTTCTTTGTTCATCCCAGAAACTACTCATATCGCTTGAGTTTCTTCTTTAATTCTTTTGTTTGTAGATATTCTCTCCTTACAATATAAAAAGACATTATCGATATAAGTACTACGCTAATCATTTTCTATTCCGTTTTCTTCAAGGTCTCGATTACACAATTCAATTATCGATCTTTTCATCTCCTTTTCCCGTTAAGTAAATAAAAAATACTGCCAAGAGATAAGTCAGTATTATTACCATCCATTTAAAGTCTATCATCTCTCTTTGGTGTTAAAGGTTTGCGCCTACTTTTATATGTGTGCGCTTATAATTTGATGGATAAGCCCATCTTTATATGCTTAAACATACCTTAATGGTGTAAATAAGCACCATTCAATCGGCTTATTTTACACTTTGAGTGCTTTTCATTTTACACTTTGTCACACTATACCCTTACTTTGTACACTGCGTTGTAAGGTTATGCCCTTACTTTTTTCATTTCTCTTTGGTGTTAAAGGTTTCGTATTTCTGCGCTACTTCATTCCAAACTTGTAATAAGGCTTGTTGTACACTTGCACTTTCGGGGTAAGCAGTCTTGTTTTGTATTTCTTTAATTCTTTCTGTTGTCATTTCTCTTTGGTGTTAAAGGTGTCAAGCATCTTGTGCAGTTTACTTGACATAGTGTTCTATTAAAGACACAAAACCCTATCGTTCTGCATCATTGTAAGGTTATAGCCTTACCGAAATCAAATCTTGTGAGGTTATACCCTTACTTTGCGATTCGTGAATCACGAATTAGTCTCCTCTTCCCTGTGTTCTTCTATTACCCACTTTAATTGAGCCAATTCCTCTGTCGTTAAAGTGTTAATCATCTCTACTCTTTTTTGAAGAGCAGAAAATAATTCACTCGTCTCTGGATCAGAGTCAACTTTATCCAATGGTTTTCTAATCATGAACTCGATCTTCTTTTCGAGGTTGTTCATGAGCTTCTTAACATCATGCTTATAAAGGGTAGTCCCTTTGAAATCATCCATAGCATCGAGCGATGCCTGGTAAAGTACGAGCAGTTTTACTGCATCTTGAAATACTTGGTACTTTGTCTTCACTGACATAGGATTAAATTTAATTGGTTAACATTCATTTGCACAAGCCTCAATACAAGCCTCGCAGCAATCGCACAAGGTCTCTATATCTTGCTCGTGTTTTTCTCTATATGGGCAGGTATGCTTGAAGTCTAAAGACCCACAACTACACATCCCTGTCGTTATCTTGTATGTCATAATCGTCCCAATATAGGAAGATATATCTAGGGTCTCTATTTAGAGAACCTTTCTGCGAATCCTCCTCCGTAATCTTTTTCTTCCGAGATTTCTCCACTGCTTTTCAAATCTTTTACCATTTGTTCTAGGCGTTGTCTCTCTATGATCAGTTCCTTACAATCTACCGCCGTTTGTTTTATAGACTGTAGTTCCGCCTTCCTTTGCGTACCCCCTAGATCGGGGTCGATAGGTTTGCGGATTTCTCCGATCATGTTTTCGATTGCAACCTCCATGCTCTTCATGAGCTTTTCGGATGCTCCAATCGTTGTGAATTCCTTTTTAGCCATACACCAATTCTAGATCAGACATACGCATTCTCCAATATGGTGTACCATCGATTTGGATTTCGTAGTCCGAGTGCTTTGAGAATCGTACCCGATCGCCCTTACGCAAACCATTCTCCACCATCTCACTAGTCAAGAAGGTCACAATGCCTTCGGAAGCAAGTTCCTCCTCAAAACTTACAATCTCTAAAATGTCGCTCTTCAACTTTTTCTCCGGGCGTATTGGCTCTAGGAGTACCCAATTAGATAATGGATGGATTTTCCCCTCCTTATCCTTGTAGGCGAATGCCTGGGAATTAATAGAATCGCTAGGATGATACCTAACCTCGTAGACATCATCGCCCTCAAAAACCGCTATACGCTGTGCTTTCTCCACCACGACATGGTGATGGAAGTAGATAGTATCTCCCTTTTCAAAAGGGCATTCATACTTTATAGGAGTGCCTAGAACTTCGCCCTCCATTACCCTATGAGCAAACTCATCGAACTTTGTCTCTAGATATAGTTCCTCATCGTTTACTTTGATTGTATCCTTGAAACGCTTGGGTATACGCACAAGAATAGACTTCATCATTTTCACTAGAAATTCAAATTATATTCAACTACGACGGGGAGACCTTCTATGTTCTTCCATAACATAACCCCCTCATCTCCTGTTAAATATATTAAATATCTCCGAATATTATGTCTTATTAAATATTTTTCATCAACAACGATACTGCTGATGACCATCTTCCCAACCTTCATACCTACATAGTAAGCCATAGCATCCTTGGGATTGATGCCCACGATAATCTTTCTGATCATACAATTTAATTTAGTCTATTGATCCACCAATCAATAGTTCCCTCTCTAGGTTCGTTATCTTCAATTTCCTGGCATATCATCCCGTCTAAAAAGTCGAGACCAGTGATCAGTACCTCATCGCTAGGTGCTTGAGCATCATATATTGCTTCAACACGATTTGTTGTCTCATCGTACAACCCAGCCATCGCAATAAACACCACATCATCATCAAGTTCGAGTTCCTCCGCAACTGCCCGCAATGTGCCTAGCACATCGTTACACAGTAGTAAAAATTCCTCTCTTCGACTTTGATGGTCGTCCATTTTCTCGTAGATTTAGTACCTAAAGCAAATATAACTTATATATGAATAGAAGTGTTGAGGTGTCCATGGATTGGAAGCTCTTTAATGAAGAATATGGAATCACTAATTCTAGGGAGCGTAAGAATGTCATATACAAATATGCATACATAAATGCATGTAAGCCATTCTTCGGTTGCTCGGAATTAGGAAGAATCACAGGGTATAATCACGCCACCATACTACACGCATGGAGAATACACGATACCAACCTATTGTTCTCACCAGACAGTGAGTTATACTCCGAGGTTTATGAGATCAGTAAAAATAGGCTCGATTCCGCTATAGGTGAAAGGGTAGACCCTCTTTTCTTTTTAAGTAAACGAGACCTTATATCAATCATAAGAAAGATAGAATCAACAATGTCGGTCATACCAATAAACGACCTAGAACCGCAAATCACATTTAGCCATGCCGAAGAGCCATGTAGCACCAACGAAGCAGTTCCGGGAGTTTAGCAAACAACCAGAGCGATACATAAAACAAAACCACCTCAAAAATATCTCGAAGGTTTATAAGAGGTTTAAGGAGCAGTACGATATATCTAGACCAGAGATCGACTTTATGCTCTTTATCTACGACCTTGAATTCTTTACCATCGATTGGATATGCGATCAGTACGGGCAATCTAAAAAACAACTGCCGAGTAAAGTACTCTACCCACTACTCAAAAGAGAATATATATACAAACATTTTGATAAGCTCACCCCAAAGAAGGATGTCCTTGGGCAGATGTTTAGATCAGAAACAAAATACAATTATCGTGTGCGGTATGCCCTCGCTCAAAAAGGTAGGCTCATGGTACAACGATTCTATAACGAACTATGACATCCCTAGAAATACCACAGTCCCTAAAAGACTTTTGCTGGGACATCCTCAAAGAAAAAAACCTCGGAGAAAGACATTCTTTCAATGGGAGCAAAGAAGAACAGTACATTGGTCTATTAGGAGAATATATGACCGCTCTGATCCTACAACTCCCAGTCGAATTTAAACCCGGGTTTGACGGGGGTTACGACCTTCTATATAAAGGGTACAAGATCGATGTCAAAACAATGGGGAGGACAGTAGACCCTAAACCTCATTATGTAAACAACTTCGTAGGATACCAAGAGAATCTAGAATCCGACCTCCTAATCTTTTGCTCTATAAATAAAAAGACAAGCGTGTACACACTATGTGGTTGGATATTTAAAACCGAATTCCTAGAAGTAGCCGATTACTTCCCCAAAGGAGAAAAAAGAAAAAGGGATGATGGATCAGTATTCACTACCCAAGCTCCCCTCTACGAAATAAAGAACTCTCAATTAAGAACAGTTCATACAAATAAGATCAAGTCCCCAGACTCGACATCGTCCCAGAAGTCACAATAACATTGACTCCCTTCGTGCCCACATTCGCACATGATTCCCCCATTAAAAATTAGACATAGTATCCCCTAATACAACTTCCTATACCAGGGTGCATTCTACATACTTGGTTTTGCGGTGGCTCTCCAAAGCCAACCGCCATGCTTGTATGCTTGAAGCATTTCAAAGTTACAACTTTTTTTTGATATAATCAAGTGTCAAACGAGACAAAATATTTCTTGTCTGGCTTAACTGCTCCAACAAAATACCAACGATCAGAACACGATCCGAATAATTAAATCAGTCCTAAAGACCGGGGGGATTATACGCTATAGCGTGACGAGTGCGAGTGAGAACCGAAACGATAATCCAAACCCACCCCCTCAAAGTCCAAATCGGAACTCGGAAAACTTTTGGCGTTTTACCAACTAATGCGTTGTGGATCAGGCGTTTGTACCTCGCCACCTATACCACTAGTTTAACCATTAGACCGCATCGTGTTGAACCCTAGTACATTGCGAATCTAGGGCGCGTACCCCTCCTTGGTTGACAATCACACCCCCCTCCCATTTGGTATCGAGAATATATCTAACTAGGTATCACACGCTTACCCATCTCCAAGTGAATCATTGGTTTATGAGCCAGGGTTTATTGTGTTGATTTATAGCCCCTTGTGAGAAATCAAAAATACTTGGAGAAATTATCTACCGCCTCTATGAATTTTATCCTATGTGTGCTATCTTAACTGTGTACCAATCGGTACGATGTTCTTTGACATATGGGCATTTTTCTAACCACCTATGGAGGGTTCTCCTTCATGGGCTAAATCTTTATTTATTATGAGACAAACTAATTTGTCAACGATGATTAATTCATCACTCGAAACCTACCAACAAGTGGTAGCGGAAATCTCAAAAGAGATTATAAAGACAAAGAAACTTTCGGACAAAGATTTCATCACTATCGATGACCTTTGTATAAAGGAGTTCAATGAAGCATTCTATGTGGATTTAAATGAACTTCAACGAGCGGAAGAGATGTTGAATGAGTTCCTGGATTGTGCTAAAAACCTCGATGATGACCAAATCAATGGGGCGATTGCGGACAATGGAACTTTCTTTTGTGAACTCGATGAGAAGGACAATTACTTGATACGAGTATTAAAGAGATTAGAACACCGAATGTCGCACAACTTATTGTTGGACATTGAGCGGTCGCCTTGCACAATTGAGTATGGTCTTCATCCATTAGACTTAAGAGATTTAAGGGAAGGAGACCTAGGGGTTTTTGAAGAGAATGATTTGAAACTATTCAAAGCCTTCATCCACTCCATTGAATTAGGCAAGAACATCCATGACCTTGAAATCATGTTTGAGGCACTACCAATGTCGGAGAAGTTCGATGCGCTAGGTGTACGAGTTGAGTTCGATTGTGACACTATGGAACTTGCTAATATTCAACTAGCAAAAGAACTCAAATTCGGTATGGACTTATGATGTGTGTAGTCCTGATCCTAATCCTCGCTCCCTTGCTTCTAGAAGTAGGGGAGGTAATACAAATCTTCAAAAGAAAGTAATCATGACAACGAAAGAAAAAGATGCAATGTGGAAGTTCATCATGGTAAACCTCGATGAAGTGCTAGAAGATATTCTTCACGAGAAAGCAATAAGGTACATGGATGACCTTGATGAAATCATCAAAGACAAACATCGAGTCGATGGACAATACGAATGTGATTTAAGTCTAGATGAATTCTTGAGTGAATACCATGAGAAACTCACATTATCTCAATACAACGAAGGAATGGCTATCCTTGATGCCTTCGGAGTTGTACGGAGATACTAGGAACTAACCCTCACCATCGGTGGGGGTTTTTTTATGCCCAAAAATGCGTGTCGAGATCTTGTTGGACATTTCCGCAAACCCTTATAAACACTAGGATTTTTCATGAGCTTTGCTTCTGGGCGGTGCTTTTTGAGATTTACATGGGCGGTGCTTCAAGATTAAGAGCGGAACTTTGGTGTTGCGTAATTAGATATAAGGTGCTATATTGGGGTATCGCTTCGGCGGTCGAGTTCTTTGACATGTGGGCACAACTAAATCTAACCGCTCCTCCTAGGAGGGGCACAAATCTTTATTGTTATGAAAACGATTAATGAACTATTCACTTACTTGAAAGTAATGAACGCACAAGGCTTCAATGGTAAGAAAACAACCATGAAGATGATTGCAATCTTGAACGGCAAGAATGAAGAGAAGAAGTCGGATTTGATGTTGAAGATGATTGCAAATGGAGTACCAACGAGTACTGTAAATTACATCCATCACGACATCGCTAGATATGTGGCTTCATTAGAGGTAAAAGGGTTACTACCTAAACTACCATCTAACATGAGCGGTCACTACGATACTAACTTCAAATCTTACAAGGATAGAGGTCTCATTACTTACAATCGAGAAGGTGTGAAAATCACGAAACTTGGTCTCCAATATTTGGATGAACCAAAGGAGTACAAGAAGGTAAGAAAGGAGCAACTTGCTATCCAAAAAGCAAAGTACGAAGGCTACAAGATTGGTATCAAAAGAGCAAATCAATCGAATACTTACAACGACAATTTTGTATTCGGAAGATTGCTAGAACGAATGGTTGAATTGGAGCATAAGTACAATCTATATTCTTGTGATATGGTACATGACCAAGATGCACTATTCGAGATTCAAAGTGAACTTTTGGATATCATGATTGCGATGAACAATCGCCAAAATGTAGTCAACCTTGTACAAGAATTGCCTTACTTATTTACACGAGGTAAGGTGCTTCAATAAGAGTTCAAAACTAGACCCTCATCGAGAAATCGATGGGGGTTTTTTTATGCCCATGTGTGCGCCTGATCGGTGGAAATTTGGCGAAATCAAGATTCACATGGAAAGTCCTTGGGCGGTTTTTCGCCCTTCATGGGGAGGTGTTTTTGCTCCGCTCTTAATCTTGAAATTGAGGTGTGTTTCAACCTCCATTTGGAATCGAGGCAATCGCCCCTGGAACTGTACTTTTTGCACGATCTCGAGCTTCAAAAAAAATCTCCCTCAAAACCCCCTATATTGTCTATAAGAGAGAGAGAGAGAGAGAGAGAAAGAAAAAGCCCCACCGATTGGTGAGGCTTATCTTTTATTCTTCATCGCCTTCAATAAAGAGTGTGAGGAGTTTTACGGATTCATCAAGGATACCACTTTGTACATCTATCTCGAATATGGATTGAACATATCTAGGCATGAGGGTCTCCATCATCTCTTGAGTGGAATCTTCGGTAAGTCCTCCGAACTCATTGAAATCGTAGTAGTCGTTAATTGCATCAAGCAATTGAGTTGTGCTTAAACTATTGTTGATGTTGTAGGTATCAACTACTGTGTGGAAGAAATGCTTGTTATTGTACATGGCTTCCATTACTTCACTTGTCCCTCTAGTGACTACGGCTTCTTGAAGCAAACGGAGGGCAATTTGACTGATCTTACTCATAATATAGGATTTTAGTTAGTGAGGTAAATCTAAATAAAATATCCCACTATACAACATGAAGAGCGAAAAAAAATACAAATAGACTTGTGTCCAACCACATTTGAGTTAAATTATCACTTGAATCATCGGTGTCCAACCACCTGGAATCCAGGTGTTTTAGTTAATCCTAAACGCATGTTTGCAGGTGTACCAATATGGTACACACATATATATAGTGAGAGAGAGAGGGTTAAAAAGTTATCCTAGGTGTTGCACATTAAAAATATCCTCTTTACATTTATCGCACTAACTAAAATTTATTTGTCATGTTAAAAGAAAATCAGCCGATACCAGTCGGCACAGTTGTCAAGTTCAAGATTTGGGACACCGAGAAAGATGGTCAAGGGATCGGGATTATCTTGGGACACAACCCTAGACTAGGGCACGAAACAATCTACCGAGTTCACTTCAAGAGATTCCCAGACCTCGTGTACCGAAATAGTGACCCTTTCGAACTAACCATTTCTCAAAGCGATATCAAGGAAGTCCTAGACACCGGAGCTCGTGTTTGTAGTGCAACAAGCAAACCAATGAATGAAGGTTGGTTGTGGGGCGATGGTAATTTCTACACCAAGGAAGAGAAAGATACACTTGCCGAATGTAGAAAGGATAGAGAGTCCATATTACATTGGGCGCAAAAATTTACCCAGCCTAACCAAATTCAAATAGAAGAAGATTTTGAGGAATTTACTCAATGTCTAGATAGAGCCTTGAATAACAAAGAGAGTGATGAAGACTTGCTAAAACTAGCGTTTGAAATAGACTTTGTTTACTACACCGATTGGGAATTAGATGAGGAAGTTCGTAATGGAGATGGATGGTTTGTTCTTGATGGAGAGACCGATAGCATCTTTGATATCTTCAACTACTCACTAGTAAGAAACGCCTTTGAGGAAATAGACAATGATGCTGATCCTATAGGATACGATGATGAACTAACATCGGAGCGCATGGAGGAAATCTCCAACACCGAAGGACCGGAAGATATCGAGTGTGAGGACTGTGGTCATGTCAATACCCACGATACCGATAAGTTTGGATTTTGTGTAGAATGTTTAAACCACATAGTATGAGTAGAGAGTATAGAGAAATAAGAACCGCTCACGCATATGTAGAGGCGGTAGTAAAAGTACGAGTAAGAGGTCGTGTTGACATAGACCTTTTTGAGTCCGAGGAGTTCTTCCATGACATGGTGAGCATCGGCGAGTACGAGATTGTGGAATACGGCAACGAGTTCGTTGAGTTAACGGACGAGGATGTCGAAATTGATGAGTACTAGTATGACTGATCAAGAGCGTAAGGAATTGGAACAAGCGTTAGCCTATTTGGATGATGCTTGTTTCATGTTTTCTATGAGAGAGAATACCCTCTACATCGATAAGATGAGAGCGGTGAAGCAAGTATTAATTAACTTAAAAGAGAGAGTGTATGGCGAGTAAGAACCTCACCCAAAAAATTCTAGAATTCGTAAAGAACGAGGAACCAGAACAATTAATTCAAATCCAATCATATGTTAGAGCGGTTAACGGCTCTAATGTAACAAAGCTCAAGGGGTACTACTCCTCCAATATTTCCAGGCTCGTGGAGAATGGACTGTTGGAGAAAAAGTCGAGGGGAGTTTATAAGGTTACTGATCTAGGAGAAATCTATATAACGGATAGAAAGAAAGCCCAACGAATTATACGAGGCAAACGAGATTCCGTGCGTATCCAAAGAACCATAGAAAAACTAGATGAAATTAGAGAGGCAGTCCTCCTAGGAGAGATTTGTGAAGGAGATGTCATAACAATAAAGATGTAGCCATGGATATAGATGAGATCAAAATCCATCTTGAGATGGTTGAAAGAGAACTCCAAGATAAATTAGTGAGAGCCGGAGATGAGCAACTAAACTATTTAGTATACAGTCTATCGGCTATCTATAGGGAACTAGAGAGACTTGCACAAGACCCTGGATTAAAGTAAATTGCATAATAATTAAATTCAATAACTATGGTAAAACACCAATTCAAAACCACGAACATCCGTGGTAAGGAATATGTTGAGGTAAATCAGCGTATCCTTTATTTTCGCACCGCACCTGAATACAAGGGGTGGTCTCTTGAAACCGAAATGATTCACTTGGACAATGATTCTTGTGTGATCAGAGCGGTTATCACGAACGACAAAGGATCAGTCGTTGCTACTGGATTCGCCCAAGAGGATAGAACTAGTAGCCATATCAATAAGACTTCTTATGTAGAAAACTGTGAGACCTCGGCATGGGGTCGTGCATTGGCTAACCTAGGCATTGGTATTGAGTCATCTATTGCCTCAAGCAATGAGGTGTCAATGGCTATTGCTAAACAAGAGAGTGCCCCAACTAGTGAGAGCGGGACATCAAAGAAGAATGTGTTTAAGGATGCCGTTGAATACATCAAAAAGTCTAAAGACAAAAGCGGAGCTTTCGATCGAATCATAGGTAAGTATGGCGACTCGTTTACCGAGAAGCAAAAAGAAGCCTTACAAAAATTTGTAGGGTAATGAAGTTCGCTAATCAACTAGTAGATAAAGTAGGGAAGGAATATCTTTCCTACTCCTCTATTAAGTATGCCCTCCAAGACATGCGCCTATGGGAGATGTACATGGCGGGGCAACTCAAGAAAGAATCTCAAGCACTGTCCTTTGGATCAGTGTACGATTGTCTTTTGTTTGAACCAGAGAAATACGATGAGCGGTTTGTTACTTTTGATGACTACGATATCATTCAAGAGATTGGGGGCAAGTCCCCACGAGCTACGGCAAAGTATCGCAAATGGAAACAAGACATGAGTGATGAAGCAAAAAAGCGGGGGCTTGAGATTGTGAGCGAAGAGGATTTCCAGGTGGCTATCGATATGATAAATAGACTCGATGAGACGGGGTTGAAAGACTCGTACCTCACCGGTGAAGTCCAAGTAGAATTCAATTCTTTTATCGATGAGATACCTGTTCGTGGATTCCTAGACTGTAAGGGCGAAGGGTTTATTACCGATAGCAAGAGTTGTAGATCAGTGAAATCCTTTGGTAGAGATGTCTTTTCTTTTGGCTATGATATCCAAGCGTATATCTACACCTCGGTCTTCCCAGGCAATGATTACTTTTGGGTTGCACAAGAGAAAACTTATCCATATCTTCCAGCGTTGGTTCGGGCTACGCCTGAAACAATAGAGAGAGGAAAGAAGAAGTATACGATGGCGATTGACCGCATTATGAGTTATCTCGATAGCGATGCGCCGACCGAAACTTTCTTCGCAGAATTTGAAGTTTAATTTAAATCTATATTGTCATGTCAGAGAAAAAGTATGATTCAGACTTGATCGGGTTCGTTGATGAACCCAAGCGTGGCGAGAACGGAGAGGTTCGTTCTTGGCGTATTTCCTTAAGTGCAACACACCTTGAAGACTTGCAAAAGTACAAGACTGAAAAGGGGTATGTTTACCTAACACTGTTCTTTAGCCGTGCGGGTAAGCCAATGGCTAGTGTATACAATCCTCATAGCGAGGCTACCAAAGAGTACACTAACGATAACAAGAAAGAAGCGGTGGCTGATGACCTACCATTCTGATCTTAAGGAAAAGATATTCCTTGTGATTGCTATGTGTTGGGGGTTGAAGGTCGAAAAACTTTCGACCCCCTTCTTTTATACGGACAAGGATGGAAAGAAAAATAGTTTTTGGATAGAGGTTCAAAATCATAGGGATTCGGAATTAAATTTCACAATGGAAAAGTCCGATGTTGACTACGCCATTATAGTGATACCGAATAAAAGAGGTGACAACCTTATACTCTTTAAATATCGGGAGCTCTACGATCTTCCTAACTACACCTTTGAAAGCCTTGCATCCAAGTTAATTTACAAAGAGAGGATTGATATTACTCATGAAGATAAATCAACTTGACTTGTTTAGTGGTATCGGTGGCTTCCATAAAGGATTTGAGAAAGCCGGGTACGAAGTAACAAGTTACTTTTCAGAGATAGATAAGTATGCCGTTGCGGTATACCAACACCAATTTAAATCATCAACTTATGTCGGATCAGTTACAGATGTTCACGGAGGAGACCTTCCAAGAATTGACCTCATCACTTTTGGAAGCCCATGTCAAGACTTTAGCCTTGCTGGGAAGCGACAAGGGATGGGTGGGGAACGCTCAAGCCTTATCCTTGAAGCAATACGGCTTATCAAACAATGCAGACCACGAGTTTTTATTTGGGAAAATGTTAAAGGAACTTTCTCCTCAAATGCTGGGGCAGATTTTGCGGGAATCCTCCAAGCCTTTGCCGACATTGGGGGTTATGACTGCGAATGGCAGTTGCTCAACACTGCGTGGTTTTTACCCCAAAATCGTGAGAGAGTGTACCTTGTCGGATATCTTGCAGAAACCCGAAGAGATTGGCGAGGAGTATTTCCTCTCATCGAGTCAAGTGGCGAAGATGGAGAGGTGGAATGCACAGGAAGACCCGTTAGCAAAACGCTTACAGCAAGAGGTCAAGCCTCCCTCCACTCGGGAATGCAACTCGTAGAAATGCTAACGCCAAAGGTTAGTAATTACTCCCCTAGAGAAGTAGGCTTTAAAGAGATCAGCCCAACACTCATGGCTCGTGATTATAAAGACCCCAAGGTAGTAGGCTATAGCCGGGACAAGCATGGCGAGGTAGTCAACCGCACACTAAAGGATGAAGCGAATACTATTCACGGAAGTACAGGGAGCGGTGGTAACACTGATCAATTTGTTAAGTACGGAAGAATCCGTAGGCTTACACCGATAGAGTGTGAAAGGTTGCAAGGTTTCCCCGATAATCATACCTTGTATGGAGTATTCGATGGTGAGGTAAAAGAGATTAGCAAGACCCAACGATACAAGCAATGCGGTAATGCCGTGACAGTCGATGTCGTTCAAGCCATTGCTGAAAAAATAAAACCTTTATTCCGATGAAGACAGTGAACTCATTAAGTGGGGGTAAGACCTCATCATATATAGCCGTGCATTACCCGGCGGATTACAATGTGTTTGCTCTTGTTCGTACTAGCGATAAGGAATGCATGTTCCCCGATCCAAAGGTTCGCCAATTAGTGAGCGACAAACTAGGACAAGAATTCATTGGGACTTTAGAACAAGATGAAATCATATACACCATACTCGATCTTGAGCAGTTCATTGGTCAAGAGATTCATTGGCTAACTGGACCAACCTTTGATGATGTGATTGTGCGTGGCGACAAGAAGACTGGAGGAGAATACTTATACCTTCCGAATGTAACTCAACGCTATTGTACTACGGAGCTCAAGGTAAACCCAATCAAGCAATGGTGTTATGAGAACATGGAACTGCCCGTGGATATGCGTATTGGATTTAGAGCCAATGAAGTGAAGCGAGCTAACTCTATGATGAATAGATATCAAGAGGACGGATACCAATGGGAAAAGTTTATCATAGGTAAGAGCAAGACTGGTTTAAGTAATCGATACAAGGAGATGCCTTATCGTGTGTGTTCTTTCCCACTGATCCATGACAACATATATAAGGATCAGATAGAGGCGTATTGGAAAGACAAGCCTGTGCGCTTTGCTTATCTAAATAATTGTGTAGGTTGCTTCCATAGGAACGAGATGCTCTTGAAACATATGTCGGAAAAGTCTCCAAACAAGTTCGATTGGTTTGCACGACAAGAAAACGACAAGGCAAGGTTTAAGAAAGGAACTCGTTACGAAGATATCAAGTCTTTTAAGATGCAGTTCCAATTGTTTGATGAAGATTTTAATGAATGTGATAGTGGATACTGTGGATTATAATTTAAAGGATGTGCCTTCTTATTATATAGGGAAGCACAAAAAGATAGAAGCGATGGATGTGGTGCTAGACTTTCAACAAGACAACTACAACCTAGGTACTGCCTTGACATATATAATGAGGGCGGGGAAAAAACCCGGCAACCCCATGAGTCAAGACATTATCAAGGCAATCGTACATCTAAAAAGAGAATTAAATCACCAACTATATCTAGAACACCATGAAGGAAGTAACAATATACCAGAACATATATCAGAAGGATCAGCCATTTCACAAAGATATTTCCGTAGCACTACAGCGAATACAACAAGGGAAGAGCAAGGAACTCATCGAGGAGATTCGCAAGACGGATGATGGTAAGAAGAAGTCTGAATTAAAAAACCAACTACCATGTGTATTGTGGAGCGGTGTGTTTACTATACGCAAGGACAATGGATTGGTCGAGCATAGTGGATTTATATGTTTAGACTTCGATCATATTGATATTGAAAAAAACAAGGGGGTCATAGCCACCGATCAGCATGTCTATGCATGTTGGGTGTCTCCAAGTGGAGACGGAATCAAAGCTCTTGTTCCAGTCACAAATCCCGAAAGACATCGTGACCATTTCAATGCGCTCGAAAAGTATTTCGATAAGACCTATGGGTTGGAGGTAGACCCTACGGGCAAGAATGAATCAAGAGCGTGTTACGAAAGTTATGACCCGGACCTGATCGTTAACGATGATGTCAAAAGATTCGGAAGTTTTTATACGGATGAGGCACTTAAAGAAAAGAAGAACGAGAAGCCCATTGAAAGAAAACCTATAACGGACTATGTAAAGTTCAACCTCGTAGCAACAATGATTGCAAATGCTCTCGATGGTGAGAAGCATAATGTACTGCTCCGTGCCTCACGATTGTGTGGTGGCTACATCGCAGCAGGTCGGATGGAAGAGGATGAGGCTATACATGTTCTAGAAAGAGAGATTAGCAAGAGAGATATCAACTCGATAGAAACGGCGAGAGAAACCATCCGCATCGGCATCGAGTATGGTAAGGGTCTACCTATCAACGAGGTTATTGCACTTGAGAAAATGTCCAAGCGTAAGTCAGATGTTGATGATGGTGACTACTCTTTTATCTCTTCGGACTCGGATGACTTCAAATGGATTAACGCATACGCCGAGGGTAATATTGAGATAGGTCTATCACTAGGAGACCCACACCTCGATGAATACTTTAGATACAAAAAAGAGTTTGTCATCTTAAATGGTCACAGCAATGTAGGAAAGACAACCTTTTGTTTGTTCCTCATGGTGAACAGTGCTATTCAACACGGATGGAAATGGTGTGTGTATAGTTCCGAGAACACTACGGCTTCCGTGAAGATGAAGCTCATGGAGTTTGCGGTTGATAGACCTATCGCCCAGATGACATACCAACAAAGGAAACATGCATACGAATGGGTCAAAGACCACTTCATTATATATGGTAACCGAGACATGTATTCGTATACCGACATACTTATCTTCACGGAGAAGTGCATGAAGCAAGGTGGGGTAGATGCTTTGTTCATCGACCCATATAATAGTCTCAAGATTCAAATAGGATCAGAGAATAAGATAGGCATTCACGAATATCATTACGAGGCAGCAAGTGAACTGCTCAACTTTGCAAACAACAACGAGATCGCCGTATGGCTAAACACCCATGCCGTTACGGAGGCGCAAAGAAGAAAGGATGCAATGGGTCTACCTATCGCTCCTTACGCAGAGGATAGTGAGCATGGTGGTAAGTGGGTGAATAGATGTAGCGGATTCTTAACCATACATAGAAAGGTACAGGCAGAAGACCCGATCACTAGAAGAACTACGGAACTACATGTTCGTAAGGTTCGTGTGACGGAGACGGGGGGTCAGCCCACCCCCCTATCTTCTCCTATTGAATTTGAAATCAACAATCAAAAGACAGGGTTCTATGTTGTGCAAGGTGCAGATAGAAGAAAATTATTCGAGCCTATCTCACAACGCCTAGAGGACTACAAGAAATACGATGTCCCCAAGATGAGCCTTGAAGATGGATTTAGTTTATGAGAAAGAAGAAAAGAGGAGCGGTCAATAGTAAGAAGAGTGTCTATGATGGCGTTACCTTCCAATCAAAATTGGAGATGTATTGCTACAAGAAACTCAAGGAGGCGGGTATTGACTTTAAGTACGAGGAAGACACCTACGAAATATTTCCCGGCTTCAAACACAAGGGGAGGTATGGTAAGAAGTCTTCAAGAGGATTCGGTGTTAAAGAGAACAGGGTGATCAGAGCAGTCACCTACACTCCCGACTTTGTGAGCGACAAGCATAGGTTTATTATAGAGACCAAGGGTTATGTGCCTAGTCAACATAGTTTCCCTTTGAGGTTTAAGATGTTCCTTAATTACTGTCAACAAAATGGTATGGGTGACTACGCTATCTATATCCCTAGTAATCAAGCACAAGTAGACCAAGTCGTTCAAGACATTGTTGATAACTCCTAGTTTGTGATATATTTTTTGTCATGGTAGTTGACTAAATTATATCGAACAACTGCCATGGAACACAAAGACCTAGGGAAATATTATCATCTTGCTTGTGAGAATGCTCACAAAGAAATTGATGCGCTCTATGAAAAGCTCTTTGATTACCAAGGCAATCCAGTTGTAAGTCAAGAGAAGATAGTGTCGGTACTACAATCTACCACTCAAAGGATCAGGCTTGAACTGGAGATAATCAAATCTTCTCTCCAAGAATTTCATGAAACTTCATAGATGTAGCAGGTGTACAAAACATAAACCTACGGATCAGTTCCATAGAAGTAATACAAGACCGCAAGGCGTTCAAAGATATTGCAAAGAGTGTAAGAGGAAGATCGATACTACTCGTAAAAAGATTTTCCATGTCTACTATCTTCCCAAAGAACACTATGTTGGGATGACCAAGCATATTAACAAGAGGATGCAAAGACACCGAAAGCGTGGTAAGAATACCAAGGGATATCGAGTTCTTATATCCACAAAGAATGTGAAGTTAGCCCACATGTTTGAGAGCTTCCTTCACTTATTTGGATTCAATGGATTCCGTTACTAATCGAAGTCGATATATGTAATCGTTACTTCCTCCCCTTCTTCAAGAGCTTTAGCAATCGGAGGGTAGATTCTTTTATACGCCGCAGTAGAAGAACCAACGAATCCATCACTCTCGCCAAAGTTGATTTTTTGAGTATCACCAACAAGGAGACACCCAGCAGTGTGTTCATCAGTATTACCAGTGTGAATAAGAATCCACTTAAAGTTAGGCACTTCACGAACCCATAGCATTCCTTTGTGCATCTCCCCATACCTCTTTGTGTATTTAGCATGATGACCTCCCGTGGTACGCAGGGTGATTTGATAGGTACCAGCCGGTACTCTAGTCTCCGACATAACCTTTACATCTCTATGCTCATCCTCTAGGGTATAGCATAGGAACTTACGCTCACCATTAGTGATATCAAACAATAGCCCGTTAGTGCTATCCGCTTCGCTACTAAATCTTAATACTTCTAGTTCCATTATTTGTCTTCTTTAATTGCTGATCCAAAGTAGTATCCGAAAATAGATAGAGCCACACCTTCAACGATACCGATAAGATGTATGAATATCTCTTTGTTCTCTTCAGGTACATGTAAAAATACGATAGAACAAACAAGGAAAGAGAACGCTCCCAATCCTACAAGACCGGTTACATTGAACAACCAGTCCTTCGCACCCGCCTTTACCATTTCCGCTTGGCGTTTCCGTGCGCTATCACGATCAGCAACTTCGAGTTGGTACATCTCCATCACTTGGTTATTCAACTCTTGCTTTTCCTCTGCACTCATTTCAACGGAAGGGTCATCAATCAATCTCTTGACAACGCCCAACGCCCCTTGATCAGGGAGTAAGTCTCCTACAATATCTAATACTTGAGGTGCTTTCTCTTTTAAGAGCTTACCAATTTTGGTGTTTTTAATTTGCTTCATTCTTCTTTTGCATTATCATTTCTTGTCTACGGCGATACCACTTGTACACTTTTAAACTACCATCATCTAATTTTTGGTAGCCCTTACTAAAGCGACTATTTATCTTTTTAACCACAGCGATTTGAGATTCATCTGACATTCTACCCCAGCCTTCAGACTCAACAACCGCTCGTAAACTTTTAGTTCTTTCTTGACCTAGTAGCATGAGCAGTTCATTTACTTCGGATGTAGTGAACTCATATCTTTCTGATCCCTTGTTTCTAAATAGTTCCTTGTTCAATATGATACTAGGTATAGAAGGTAGTGCATTCTCATCGTTTGTTCTACGATATAGAGAGTATAGTTCAACCTTAAGTGGATCATCCGTTGCTAGTCTTGTGCCTGTAGGGTCAAGGAATTCATAGAAGACAGGGTTTGTTCCTGGAGGAGTTTGATTAATCTTCTCACCCCACACATTGATACGGATAGGAGCAGGGTTATCACCTCTACCAAATGTACCAAAGGTTCTGTCATACAATACATTCTTAAACCTCTTGTCGATAGTGTTGTCACGATAGTCTGGCAAGAACTCACGCTCCGCTCTATAGAATGATGTGAACAAGTTAGGAAGAGGAACGGATACCATAGCACGAGACAACTGCTCGAAGTACTTGGTTACTACATTTACATCCTCCGTATTTTGTAACACTTTCGTTACATTTTCTAGACCGGTCAAGAAGGACTGATCCAACAATGCACCCAAAGAACCTAGGGTAATACCCATTGACTTCTCAAGGAAACTACTCACTGGACTTTGCTCTTCGATACCAAACTCTTTCAATTCTTCTTCGCTAGAGAAGTTAGGCTTTCTATCGATAATCTTGAACGCCTCAATATACGCTGCGAGTATCGCACCCGGCAAACCTAGTTTAGCGAAACCTACTCTACGATCAGATGGTTGGAAAGGCTCTCCTGTCTCACGACCTAGTGCCGATACATTGATAGTGAACGGAGGTTCTACCTCATAGGCTACGCTACGAGACTTCGGACTCATCTTATCTACCGCTCCACTAGCAGCACCTTGGTCATATAATCTACGAGCAAGTAAGAACAACATGTATCCCATGAGGGCGGTTGCTAGTTTCTCTGATCTATCACGAGCCGACATTCCTCTAGAGAATGCTTGTAAGAATGTGATCGGGAACATGGTCAACTCCAATGACTGTGATAGGATATTGAATGGAGTCTTAACGAAAGGAACATTTGACTTCACGATAAAGCGAACCGCATTACCAAACATTCTTGTCATTAGTTTATCACTCTCCATCATTTTACCACCTGCACCGCTAAAGAAGTTTTGTGCTTGTTGGGTATTCACCATACCAAACAGTAGGGTAGAATCATTCTCTTGGAAGGTGAGCTTCAATCCTTTTTCACGAGCAAGTCTCAAGTGTTCCTCGGTAGGGTACTTAAGGAATTGAGCAAGAGATTCTCCTGACAACCCTAACTTTCTACCTTGTTGGTACAACTCATATCCCTCCATACCACGATAGAATGGTCGGTCACCAAGTACAAGTAGTTTAAAGTTTGATGCTGCCGTTAGACCAAAGATGCCCTCAACAAGTTTCTTTGCCTTGTAGTTCATGAAGTCTGCTTGACTATGGAACTCTTGAGGTAGTCCTTCTTTTCCCTTACCAAATACAGTAGCAAGAGCAACTAGTGGTCGTAGTTGATATCCCGCCGTGTACTCAAAATCACCAGGGGCAACACCGCTCTTGATAGATTTGTACGCTTCTTTAAGACCATGGAAAGATCGTTGCGCTCCGTAAATCATAGCACCGAAAGATGGTCTGATCTCACGCTTATTTCCTGACAACATAAACTCTATCGGCGCAGCAATCAACTGCTCACCTAATCTCATTGGAAGCGTGATGGCGTTCGCAATGACGTTCGTTGTAATAGAGCGTAGGGTAAGAAGGTTACCCTGCATAATGGTAGATAGGAGTGAACCCCATGTAGGCGCATTGAACTTTTGGAAGTCGTTAATACCTGCGATGGCTTTCTCTAATCTCTCTTGAGCCTCTTGAACCTTCTTATCCATTTGGTCGAAGTTACTCGGATCAGTATCGAAGACCTCATCAACCGCTTGGTCAAATCCATCTTTAGCCTGCATGTATTCGTCTACGACTTGAGTAAGTGTTTCTAGCGCATCTGTTTTTAGAGGCGTACCCTTTCTCTCGTATTCTTTTGCAATGAGGGATACCATGCCCTCTACAGTACGACCTTTGATTTCCCCAAATTGTCGGAGCAGTTGTCCAAAGGTTGTTCCCATTTGAGTAAGTTTAGCGAGTTCGGTTTGGTATCCGTTCATGTCGCCTGCTTTTCTCAAACGCTCAAGGTATTCTATTTGAGCAAGTACTAGGATGTTACCATCGGTAGAGAAGTCTATCTTACCAGCCTGTGTGCTAATGTCACGCAAGACATTGGTATCTAGCATTGATACAATCTCCGCAGTACTCATCCCCATCAACTGCTCTCTAGTAGCATTGATGCTTTGTGGTTGGTAGAAGAAATCTGATCCCTCATCCGTTGGCTTGAGTTTACCCTTCTTGGCTTTTCTATCCGCCTTCAAGATGGTCTCGGCAAACGCCACCTCTTGAGGCACACCACCCTTAAGCATGTCCACGAACTGTGTCGTGGCTTGACGCATTTTTAGTGCAGCCCTTCCGGTATCGTTGCTAGGACTTCCGGGTGTATCTGCTTCGGTACTTGTTCCGCTAGATAAATCTCCTCCAGCCAAGTCTCCTTCGTTAGAGGTTTCCCCTTGCGTAATATCTCCTTCGCTACTAGAAGGTCTGTACCAACTAGGGTGCTTAATATTTGTTCCTCTTGGGGTTTCTGTGTCGGTGTCTTTTTCATCGAAGTATTTTTTAATTTCATTTTGTACATCTTCAATTGGTTCTCCTTCATAACCTTTATAAATCTCTGCTATATCTGATCTACTAGTATTATCACGAAGAGTTGAAGGCATCATTAATCGAATCACTTCCCAAGTGATAGACTGCATCTCACGAGGAAGGATGCCTCTTTGGTTTGCTGCCTCCACATATGCATCAAGATACGCCCAATAGTTTCCTGACAAACCATTGACCGAAGAAGACATGATGCCTGCCCCACCAAAGTTCTCGTTTACGGCTGGGCTTGATTGACCATAAGGCATGAGCTCCGCCGCAGCAACCGCATGAGTATCCATAGTAACATCACCATCCGTTGCATCAGGGTTTGCGATGTTATTGTAGAAGTGTCTAATCTTATGGCTACCTCCGAGCAGTTCGCTAATCATACCGATGTCGTTATTCTCAAACATCGTTACGGCTTTCGCCATGTTAGAAAAACTTTGGGTCACAACTTGTCTAGGCTTACCACTCTTGGTAGTGTATGTTCCTAGGTCATCACCAACAGGGCTGTACACTTGTACAGTAGAAGGCATATACACTTCTCTATAGTAGCGAATGAACTTGGCTTTCTCCAAAGCATCCATACTAGAAAGTGTTCTGCCACGAAGAATATCCATAGACTCCTGGAAAGAATCAAATCCCGCTCGATCTTTCGTTAAGAGTTTAGAAGGGGTCATCTTTTTACCCTTGAACTTCTTCTTGTAGTAAGAACTATTTGGACCAGTTTGTCTATATGATTCTAGTTTTCTTCCGATAGCCATGTTGTACATGGTTTCATCAAATGTAGAATCTTGGTTATTGTGAAGAACCTCTAGGATGTTGTATGCGTTTTGGATATTGATAAACCAATCCGCACCCGGCGATAGGGCAGCAAGAATACCAGAGGCTTGTTCTACGCTAATACCATATTTGGTAGACATGTCCTTCGCAATCTTGTTTGCACCATCGTACCATCTACGCATGTACTCACGAACCTCTGGATCAGCAAGGTCATGCAAGTATAGAAGATTAGAAACCACACGCTCTTTAAATGTAGCATAGATTCCATCCGCCCATTCCTTTTGACTTTGCAGTTTCATAGAGCCATTATCCATAGCCGTTTGTGGATTTAGAACTACCATATTCTCCACAACCCTAGGACTTCTAGTCTGGTCTGCCTGCTGATCCATAAAAGATACCGCATCAAAACCTGCCGACTCAAGAGCCGTAAAGTATTTCTTACGCTCTTTCTGATTTAGTATAAATGGAATATCCTCTGAAGAAAAGCCTCTCGCCTCCATCCCTTCTATATCTATCAACATAAAGAACATAGCATCTCCAGTCGCATCATACTGCGCCATCTTTTCTGGGAACAATCTTCGTGCTACCTCTAGTGCTTGGTCTTGAGATGCTACCCTTGACTCTTCTATGTAGACAGGGTTTACAAGTTTAGGATCAGATTTTTCTTGGTCATCTTGAAGGCGTTGGTAGTCTGCCGCTTCACTCTCCTCTGGAGATATGTATAGAGGTCGGTCGTTAGAGATATTCTCTAGACCATAACCACCATGATAAAGTGTTAGCATACCCTCTCTAGAGTAATCCTCTTTAGGCATGTTGTCGATGAACGGAGGAACTTCCTGGTCCGCCATTATTGGATGGCGTTCTGTACTAGTCAACGCTACAGCATGTTCTACATATATAGGTCTAACATTTCTGTTAGCCGCAGGTATTGAACGAACAGAAGAAGCCGACATGTCGGATACATCCGTAGATACACCACGACTAGAAGCAATGCCTTGACCTACACGCTTACCAGCGACAATACCCTCTTTTAGTTTGTTGATAGACTCTTGGTTCAAAGCAGCACGACCGCTCAACAATTCCTCACGAGAAGAATCGATCTTCTCTTTTACTTTTTGTTGGAACAGTTTGTTGTCTATCTCGGCATCAATATCTCCGGCTCGGTTGACAATATGTTCCGTCATGTACGACAAGTAGTTGATGCGCTCTAGTGGATCAGCAATGTTGTCTGCATCCGCAAGTAGTTCATTCATTGTTTGAGGAACACGCCCACCTTCCAAATACCAAGTAACATCTGATCCAAAGTTTCTAGTGTACGCCTTGTATTCTCTACTATCAATGTTAACCAAAGAAGTCCTTCTTTGAGGGCGAACTCGTTCACTATATTGGAAGTCTTCTAGCAAAGGTTCAACGCTTTCACTGTTTTCATTGTTGTCCAAGAACGCAATGTTATCAAGCCTAATCATAGGAGCTTCGAGGTCAATCAAATCAAACATGATTTTTATCATGCCCTCATCAAACTCACTCATGCGTTTAGTATCCAAGAAACCCGCAAGTTCCTCAATAGACTCAACCTGTGGAGGTTCTACACCATATGAATCTTTATATAACTCACGAGCATATAAGATGTCGCCTAGAGGCATTAAGGATTTTCGAATAGATTGTTTCGCAATCTTTGAAGCCTCTTTTAAAGCACCATCAATGTTTCCATTATTACTTTCTTTTTCTAAAACCGCTTGGTAAATTCTAACAGCATCTTCATACACCGCACTATATATGTTGCCGTTATATGTTCCTAGTCCCGGTATCCATCCGATATTATCTGGATGCATTTGGACAAGCAACTGTTGGTACTCCGCTTGGTTGCGGTTTTCAATTGCTTCAACGCCACTCATGTAAATATCAAGTGCCTCCATAGGCATACCTTTCAACGGAGCAGAGGACATTACTATGTCTTCAAATACCACATCTTCATCAAGAAGTAAACTTGAGTCTCCGTCTAAATATGCTTCAATATCTTCAGCGTACACATGACCTAATAAGTCTCCGTTCTCATAGATTCCTAAAAGCACACTGTCATCTCCGATAAGAATCATCGGCGACTGCATGATACCTTGGAGCAGTATCTCTTTATGAATTTCGGAACTTAAACCTAATACTTCTTCGGCAAGGAACTGATCCTTTCTTACTCCATCTGTACCACCGAGGCGACCCTCACCACCAGTATTGGTAGACCTTCTAACTGTAGTACCACGATCAGGCATTAATGCGAAGAATCTTGGAGGTAGTTGTTCCCCAGGGTTTAATTTATCAAATGTATCTTTAGGGAAGAATCGATTTATAGTTCCCTTTTCCTGTGCCTCAACATATTCTTCTGCTGTACGAGGCATAAAGAATCCACCTGTAACTATCGGTAGTCGAAGGTTTCTAGAAGAAGGACTGCCATCTAGTCTCTTGCCTTTTATAGAAAGATCGGTCTCTAACTTATATTGACTATAATCAATATATGTCTCAATATTGTATGTCTTACCATCTTCTAGCGATTGACTAGCGACATCGAATACCTCGGTCGCCATAGCACTCATTCCGAGTTCTAAATCTTCCTTCGCAATTTCAGGTAAAAGGTTTACATCTTCTATTTCACCAAGTGCCTCAAGAGCTTCTTCTTGGGTAGCGTATCCTACTTCTCTTCTCTTTAAAAATTCCGCTGCCTTGAAACTAAATGCCTCTCCATAGCCACCTTTAAATTGTTGTATAGTCTTTGCATCTAGACCTAGGGCATCCGCTAACATTAGGATACTAGCACGACCACCATCGCTTACAGGCTGTGTTCTATAAGGTTGGCTTACACGCTGGTTAATAGCCTTTCCTTGGCGAGTAGCAAGAGCGAATGTCTCCGCTAGTTTAACAAGAGAAACATCATCGGTGATTGTAAGTTTCTTGAAACCTACTGCGGTAAGTGCTTTGTTAATGATTCGTCTGATCTTACCTATCAACGAAGCATCAATTTGGTTGAGGTTTGTGGTGTAACTCGCAAGTACTTTCATGACCACCTCTTCTTGCACCATAGCCTCAATAGCAGACTCGCTTAATCCTACAGACTTGCCCCATTCTCTATATGCTTGTTCGATAGCCTCTACATCAACACCGAGTACATCGTTCTTCTTGGCGAGGTCTCTTACCTCTTGGTATAGTCTTCCACGAACCTTGTCGTCCGACATGATGCCTCCGAAACCAGCGTGAGCAAACTCTTCACGAATCACTGCATCCGTAGCATCGATAGTTAAGTGTATAGTATTGGTTCTAAAATCATAGAATGCTTCTAGTCCATTTTGACCCAAGGCATTATTAAGGTCTTCAGTATTATTCCAAAAGACCATCCGTACATCCTTACCAATATTACCACTCAATGCCGATACAAGACCATTGACTATTGAAGCAACTCGTTCCGAGATACCATTGCGTGGGCTAATGGTACGCACGGGAGAAGACAATGCCGGCTTCGGTAGTTCAGGCTTTTCTTGTTGTGGGATCGGGGGAGTCTCATCGCTAGGGGTTACAGTTTCATCTTGTCCTTGAACCTCTTCTACTGTCTCTACCGCTGGACCGCCATTAGCCTCTTCACTTGTCTCAACAATAATCTCCTCAATACTACGAGTGTCTTCTTGTTTAGATTGTGGTTGACTAAATAAGTAAGCAATCTCTTGGGCAACCTCACCACGGAAGGTTCGGTTACGACCTTTCGAATCCTTTAGGGTAACACTAACAACCTCTCCATTCTCATTGAGGTTTACTGACTTCTTACCACGAGGAGCAGTGTATTGTTTTCCACGGATTGAGAACGATCCGTCTTCATTTAGCTCGGACAAGAATGAACCAAACCCCGCCTCTTCAAGAGACTGCTCACCAATATCTTGAACATTACCTAGCTCTGTTACATTTCCTTTTGCATCCTCAATAGTAACCTTACCACCCTCGTCAATAGTAACTAAACCACGAGTGATTCCACTAGGCAGTTTTACCACGGCTTGTTGTCCGTCTAGTTCTGTGATTGTTGGAGTTGATGCTTCCTCAACTGTAGGTGCGCCCGGTACCGGGGTCACCCCATCTACTGGAGTTGGGTTTACATTAGGAGCAACCTCTGATCCCATTGGAGTCTCACGAGGCTTACGACCTTTTACGATGTCATTAATTTGACCATATATCTTACCTATCTCTTCAATGACTGCCGTGCGACCGGGGTCTCCCTTTTTAAATCGCTTAAGTTCAATAGCATGGTCGTTCATGCGTTCGGTAAGTTCTACAACTTTCTTACGCTTGTTTTCAGGCAGGTTTTGTAATGTCTCTAGATTACGATTGAGTGTCTCGTATTTTTGTTGTTGAAGTTGACGAGCGTTTTGGCGGTGTGTTGCACGAGCCTCTTTACTCTTCGCCTTACGAGCAGCCTGTCTTTGCTCTTTAATCTTTTTATTAATTGCTTGTACTTCGTTGAAGTTCATTGAAGACGCAGCGGTAGTAAGTTCGTGAGCATCCTGATTAAGGACGGCAAAGCGTAGATAGTCTCTTTCCGCTTGACTCATATCCTTATTCTTGATAGCAGTGTAGGCTTTTATAGGAGCGGTTTGTATACCTTGACCTAGGAATTCCAAGGCGATTCCCTTCACATCATAGATTTCCCCAGTCTCTACCAACTGCCCTAATGCTTCACCACCAGCACCCATTAAACCTTCCGCACCTTCTGCGAGGGCATATGTGGTAAACCTTCTATACCCTTGCTTGATAATGTTTTTGTATACAGCACTTGCTGTACCTGCACTAATAGCATCTACAATAGCGATAGGGATACCTTTAGCCAAACCTCTATTACGAGCTTCCTTCATGACCTCTGGGTTTTCAAAGGCTTTGGCTAGTTGAGCGGGGTTTGCTGTGTCGTATCCTAACTCACTAAAGACTTCTAATACTTTAGAGGAGTATTCAAGAGCAAGACCCTCTGCACCAAAACCAACAAAAGTACCTGCGCCAGTAAGCGCACCCATATAGGTAAGTGGGTTCGTTGCAGCCCCTGCCCACATCGCCGCAGCGGATTCGAAGATAGGAGATACAACACTAGATAAAACAATGTCAACACCTTCAAGGAATGCGTTGTCTGTGTCCCATTCAACTTGATGGTTTTCACGCATCAACTTTTGGTAGTATGCAAGTCGCTCAAAATCTACTTCGGACAAAGGCATGACAGGGTCGAGCATATCTGCCTGCATCTTGCTAATCGCAGCACGATTGTAAAATCTTTTGAGGTCGTTGTATACCCCCGTCTTTTCACCAGGTGCGGACTCTTCATCGATTAGCCAAAAAGAAAAGTAGTCTTCTCCTGGGGTTAGATAGTCCTCATGAAATACATCATGAGACTTGATAGATATTCCAAGTTCTTCTGAAGCACCATCGATATCAACGCCTTTATCTAGCCAATACGCTACATTCGTAGCCTCTTGTGAGGCAGCCCCAAAATCAACGATAGTCCTATAACGATCAGCATTTTCCACATTGAGATCGTCTTTGTACTGCTCAAACCCAGTACGGAAATCCATAAGGTAAAGGTTATTCATTACCTGACCTATGGGTTGACCCTGCTCAATAGCCATGTTGTGTAGGTTGCCTACAGATTCAGATGCCTTTTCATCGGAATAACCTAGGTACTTAAATGTTTGATATGCCTGATCATATTGAGCGTTTTCTACATCCTTGGCTAAAGCATCTAGTTCGTCATTGGCTACCTTTTGCTCGGCAGCACTTCCGTCAAGTTTTTCTAATGTTCGAGTACCGCTATAATCATAGCCTAGACCTCCAGCGTATGGTGAGTCTTCCGATTTCGAAAACCCAGTCTCTTCGACTGCTTGTTGATAGAGGTCTTGTGAAGATTGAAAAACCTCTTGTTGACTTTCTTTTTTTTTTACTAATTCAACACGAAGTTCTTCCAAGGCGGGTCGCAACTCACCTAGGTCGTAACCAGCCATAATGCCCCTACGAAGAACAGTGTTCTCATAGTCGGTTAAGGCTTCTTGAGTGTCAATGTTAAAGTAGTCGTCACCAAATTGACCTCGTAGATATTCTAGAATTTCTTCGTTCATTCTATTAGTTTGTTTTTAATCCCGCTCTTTTAAGTTCACTCATGTAAGCAGACAGTTCGGTAGGATCAGTAACTTGTTTTAATTGTGAAACCTCACGCTTTTTTATTTGATAACTGCTATTAATCATATCCTTAAGACCAGCATAGTCTGCTTGAGCATCCGCTAGTGCAGACCCCGAAAGAGGATTACCGCTCATGTCAACAAATTGATATGATATATTGACTATATCTACATACAATTCTCCACCTTCTATCTTATACGCTTCTAAACGAACTTTATTAACTTCCGCTTCACCATCATCATCGTATTCGCCTCGAATTGTTAATAGTGGAGGCGATGCTAGTTGATCGAGTTTTACAGATGTCCCACTAAAGTCAACTGTTCGTGTACCCGCATATTTTTTAGTTCGGCTTCTAGAAGCAGCATCCCTTTTCTGTCTTTCGTTTTCCGCAACGATTTCAGATAGTGTTCCTTGAGCATCTTCGAGGTACATTGTTTGAGCAGTCTCCCATAGTTCAGGGTCAGCCATTACAGTTTGTGGGTCTAGATTAAACGTCATCCCATACTGTATAGCAATACTCTTCTTAAGGTCATCATTAGATTGTACCTCTGCACTAAAGTTCTTACCAAAGAGTTCGGGGTTTCCTGCGGCAATGGCTGGGCGACCCTTGGTGTAAGCATAGTCTTGAGAACTTGTAAAGTTGAAGTTGTTCTTCGGTGTGAATGTCAAAGCGTTTTCTTCACTAGGCTTATAACGACCACCATAAACACTACCCCAATTTTCTTGACCATTAGAAGCATCAACAATTTCAACTTGCATTGTCTCATCATTGTAACGAACATTGACTTCACCACCCCACTTTTGTTCGAACATACTTCTCATTTCGTCCGGATCTTGTTGGTACTTGTCGTAGTTCATCACCCCATTGATAAGGGTGTTGTTGTCCGAACTATATGCAGCCGGGGCAATCTTTAAAAACTCTTTTGCTCCCGCTACTACAGTGTTGAGCCTATTCAAGTTTTCTTGTGTAGGGTTTTGAGACCAATTATTAAGTTCGGTCTCATATGCTTTCATGTGTCCTTCTTGAAAAATCTTTTTACTCCCAGGGTCTAGAGATGACAAACCTCCACGCATAGCAGAAAACTGCCCTTGAATATTTGAGCTAATCTGATCTAATCGTTGTTGCTCACGCTCGTTCTCTTTGATACGGCGTTGTTGCGTTTCTAGTTGACTACGGATACCCTCGATTGTCGCCTTTGCAGTACCTGAACTATAGTCTAGTGGTTTACTTAATAGGCTCATCGCTTTTTCGCTTGGTTATCAAATTTATTTAAGAGACCAATAACATATTTAGATAGGGGAGACTTTTCCGCTTCCGCTAATTCTCTCATCTTTTCCGACTGCTCGGGATTAAATATGTATTCACCTCCTGTAGCCTCACCAATCTTCTTACCATTTTGGACTAGGTCAATAGGATTCTCTTCATGGCTAAACTCACCTGGGGTCTTCATGCCGTGCTTACCGCTCGGGTTTTGCCGTTTAGCGTTAGCAACATCTAGATTGTTTTGCATTTGTGCATTGCCCATTAGAGCAGTTGTCGCTGTTGCCCCTAGTTGGTTTAATGCACTTGCCTGCATTTGCTTTCCTGCTTGGTAGGCTGCCTGTGTGCCTGCAAGGTCGTTCATGAATAGGTTCGCCTCGTTTTGCGTGTTGATTTGATTCGTAGTCATTTGGGCATTCGCTAGTTTTTCCAAGCCCATTAACTCTCTCTCTTCTTGAGTCGCAGCAATTCCGTAAATATCTTGTGTGTTTTGGCGAGATGCTTGTAACAAACTTTGAGCTCCCCTTGCGCCTCCGCCCTTCATCAATGTATCGCTCACATTAGCGAAATTCATTTGAGCGTTTTCAATCGCTAACTGCGAAGCCTTCCCTTCCTTATATTTTTCGTATAGGTCAAAGTACTCTTCGGGGGTCTCCATCTTTGGAAGACCCTGATCACGAAGTTGTTTTTCGGCTTCCGCTGCCTTATTCGCCTCTTTGTTACCCATGTACATTTGGTAACCCGTTGTGGCTAGGTTAACTGTGGCTAGGGCTGCAATTGTTATTGGATCCATAATGAGTTATAATTTACAAAGTTAATTATTTCTTTGCAACACTTTGTTGCCCTAAATTACTATGAAGACTTTCGTTATTAAAGTGCATATTCACAGCAAACAATTCTACTTTTGATGAGTAGTGTGTAGACTCAAAGTCCATCTTACAATAATTGTCCCTCAACTGATCGCCCTCATCTTTTGCGTTTAGTTTGAGTAACACAACATCGCCGTCCGAAAGGGTGGATACATTACCACTAGCGGTCAACTTCTTTGAGGAGTTAACACTAGTAAGTGTTTGAGATAGGCTCGTAAGTGTACCGCCATTGTCATAGTATAGATCAGAGCCTATAGGGAGCGGTTGTGTATTGATTCTTGCCTTAAATGTTACACCTGTATTAGCCGAGTCTACAGAATCAACTGTCCCTACTACAATGTAGTTTGCGGTAGAGTTCAATGTATCTCTAGGCACAAATGCTACGAACTCACGCTCACGCTCATCGTAATCCGCTACGGCAATGGTTGTCTGCTGATCACTAGTAGACAAAGTAGCAGACCATGCGTTACTACCCTCAATACTAATAGCATCATATGATTTTACCGCACTAGGGTCTAGGTTCGAAATCACCGAGAACTTCGCAGGGTAACTAGTACCATAGAAACTACCATAACTAGAATTTGCGCCATGCTCCCATAGAATCTCCTGTCTTGCCCCCACTACTGCCGAACCATTAAATGACAAGAACTTGTCGTTAATGTTTGTGTATAGATCAGGTTTGAAAGAATAGAACGAGGTCCAGTTCCCACGCTTATGGTCGTATGCTATAGTGAATGTAGTAAAAGAACCACGATTCTTTACTGTGAGCAAGTACTCGTCATTATCAGGGTCGTAGCCTGCAACGATATCATATTCTGTCTTGCCTGTTTGAGATATATATGAAGACAATTCTTTATCAAAGAAAGAATCCATTTTCTTATCGCTAATAGGAGTGATACCATCACGAGAAATGCGAAGAACTTTTTGAGCCTTTACATCTACATAGTACATCATACCGAAGCGGTCAACAACAGCCCCAGGGTATCCACTAGAGCCAAAGTCTCCGGCATAGTATGATGCCGTACCCAACACATTGTTGCTCACGACCACATTGCCGTTGGTTAATGTTTCGAGCAGTTGTCTTTGTACTGGCGCAAAACCCACCTTATGTTCTTGGAAGATGTATAGCCTATCGGTCTGATCCACGAGCTTGTCGATCTTTCCATGGCGAACATCATAATCCATAAAGTTTGCCGTAGAAGAATTGAAAGAAGAAAGTGTTAGCACACTACTATCCATAACATATGGATCAGAATATGTGATGCTTGACCTACGGCGTACTTCACGAGCCTCCTCAAAGATTGCGTGTGGTCTACCTTTATTAGTATAATTGGAATCGACAAAGTCGCTAAAAGAATCCGACTCTACATACAACACATCAAAGTCGTATGATGCATAGTCGTCCCAATCGTACTCACTGCTACCGCTATCGAAAGCGGATAGTAATATGTGTCTAGGCTTAAAGTACACATCGCCCTGGATAAGTTCAACAACAGGGTATCCGCCATCGGTACTATCACCAACATGCGCCCCACTAGTAATGTCGTAAACCGCTCCCATCTCGTAGTAGACTGTATCATTCTCGACAGTCTTTGGAGATGCGATTTCTACAATCACACGCTGTCCCCACTTATCGTTTCCTGCTTTTACATCGGCAAGATTAAAGTCGTCAAGGGGCTTTGTACCATAATCCTCATCACGAATAACTACATATGTAGAAGCCCTATTAGGAGTTACTTCGGTAGAGTCCGTGACCACCTCTTTCCTAATAACACCAAAGGTGTAGCCATCAAGGTATTGGCGAGTCTCACTACTATCATAATAAGATATAATACGAAGTGTATCTCCCTCGGTAAATGTGTACTCTAGATCAGTGTTCTTTTCATTGTTGTAGCTCATATCTTTTCCCTCTAGGGTAGATATGTCTAGGTATATAAGGTTGTTCTTGTAGTGCGCTCCGGCAACACTATACTGTACAAAGTCGGTATATGTTTGGTTACCTCCGTAAACAATTTGATACTTGGTTGCCCACGATGGTGGGTCATGTTTAATCTTAAGGTTTACTTGGGCTGCTCCCCTGTTACTACCACGAGCGGTTTCGCCAAATCCTGCTACATAAACCCCATCAATTTTTTGAACGAAAGAAGACCTTCCCTTATTGTCATAGTAGACAATACCAAAACTATGAATTGCGCTTGTCTTGAAAGAACTTATCCCCGCTTGGTAGGCATAATTAAATGTAGTAGAAAGACTAAATCCTGTTTTGCTAACATGATAAATATTGGCTACTACAATAGATTGTGTTTGTGGCGTTCTCGTATCATATCCCGAAGCGTTACCTCCGTTATATTGAATAACTCTTCTGCTTTGAGAATCTACACTAACCTTGGCTTGAAGTGTTGTTATGTCTAGGTCGATCTTTCTTTTTCCAGTTACACTATAAGAAGTGTCTTCGTCAAACTCAATCACAACACTAGGGAAGTCTAATCCAATTTCAACTGTGTCTCCAACGGCAATTGAAGAAGGGTTAGTGTCCGTATTAACAGCGGTGATTACCGCATCTCTCCCAACAAGTGTTTCTGTATGAGAATAGGTGATGTCATCGGTAGATTCAAATTGACTTGCAAGGTCATCTAAAATTTCATCTCTTGTCATCGTACTACCTAGAAGTATAGATGCATCTAGAGTAATAGACTTATTAGAAAAAGGAACATCTATTGGGAAGTTAGCATCATTGTACTTACCGATACCAAAATCAAAGTTTAGAGTAGAGTTTACAAAGTCATCGGTAAATAGATATCCCGAAGAATTTTTACGCACCTTGATAATAGCACCCGATGTTGAAGTCAATACAACACGAATAGCAATAACTGCTCCTGCATCATACGAGCTTTCCATGGTACTACCATCAAGAAGGATATGTACTGGTCCTCCCGAAGAAGGGTTCTCAATACTAGCGGTGATAACGCCTGGGTCTTCTACACCTCTGTATACTACCGAGGACTCTACATTGATTGAGATGTTGTCAAAGCCCTCAATGTAATCGCCATACATAAGGCGGTTACCTGATATTGATTGGGCGTTTGCTTTGAGTGGTACATTGTCATATATCTTATCGATATCGGCGGCAGACACGGCAGGGTATGCTCCATCGTTTAGGAAGTCAAAGGTACCAGTAGAAGTAGTTGGATTGTCTACTTCACCGATTTTATAAAAAACAGTTGACCCCCCTTTTCGTGCAAGTATACGCACCTTCTCAACCTCCGAGTTCCCACTCGTAAAAGTCAAGGTAAGTTTATTGTTGTATATAACGAAATTGGAGTTTACAATACCCTCCCCATATGTGTTGGGGTTTATAGCCAACGCCGAATATGTAGATACGGAACTCTCTTCGCCATCTAAATAAATGTATTGGTATGCAAACTGAAAAGACTTTTTGTCTATGTTGTTTTGCTTGTAGTCCGAGTCCGTTACATAATCAAATGTAATAGGGTCTAGAGGAGGTGCTTTACACACTTCGATAAACTCATTACGCTCCGCATCTGTGTAGTAATCGGGATCAGTATTATCCTTCCAAATCTTGTCGGCGTTTGCCGTCAATCGATCGATGTTTATTTTACGAGGAGGATTGTATCCGTCCGTAAAGTAAAGAAGCATTTCGTCCTGATCATTGAAGGTGACATCGGCTTCGATAAGCGTATCCGCTTGGAAGTTCAACACACTACTTCTAAAGAGCAGTTCGTAGTTTACTCCTTCTACATTGTATCTATATATGCTATCCACACCGCCATTATTGTTTGGTGTTTTAGCACGGACAAAATAAATTACTTGTTGCTTTTTGGGAATAGACACTTGACCCACTACAGAATATATACCAGACTCCTCTGCAAACTCATCAGCACTTGCTTTAGCCCGAATAGCAGTATTACCCTTAATAGTTTTCAATATACCGGCATCGCCATCATCATCAGACGATATGCGGATATTCTCTGCATTGGTCATCTCAACCGCCTGGACTAGTCTTTCGTCATCTGACTTGTTGAGATATTGTGGTACAATCTTGTTTATCATTAGAATTTAGGTGATTGCTTAAAATTCTTACGAATCGTTTTAAGTGCCTCATCCTTTCCAAAGGCTTTCATTCTTGAGTTGGCTAGTCGTCTTTCGTTGTAGTATTCTGATCTAGCACGAGCCTTTTCCCCTAATGGAACTGCCGATTTCTTTTCGATGGTTTTAAAATATATATACGCTCTCAATGCAGACTCCATAAACACATGGATAGTAGGATTGGTACTACGAGCTTCATCACAAACATATTCCAAAACAACCTCACTAATATCATCGGAGGCACTCAACTCTATTCGATCTTGGTCTAGGTTAATTCGGTATTCCCCTGTGTACACACCACCTCCAAGTCCATACAAAGCACCCATTGTATTTTCGTATAGGTAGTTTCTAAACACATAAGAGTCATAGCCACGAAGACCATCATACTCTACTGTGGGGCTATCAACATCTACTCGGTCATAAACGCCATCGCCATCACTGTCACTAGCGTTGGCTGCTACTAGGTCATCACCGGTGTCTACATCATATTTTTGAGCAATGTGTAAGTTTTTGTTTTCCCCATACACATACACAAGACCATCCGCACCAATAACCCCTAACTTAACAAGGTCAACATAATCATCAGGCAGTTCTACAGTATTGTTTGCGGAGTTGATAGACAACTTTAATGAGCGTAACTTTTTAGACATGTCAAAGCCCATCTCTCTAATACCACGCTTGGCGTATGTACGGATCAGTGTATCGGAAACATTGTTAGCATAATCATCACCCTCCATAGTGATAATATAGTCCGAAACAATCTGATCTAATGTTGTATAATTACGAGCCATTATTTAGTCTTTTTTTGAAGTTCTTCCGCTTGACCATATCCGAATACATCTTTATCTCGTAAGTTGATGCCGATAAGTTTAGCCAACTCAACCACGAGTTCTGGTACATAGTGATCAGGCAATTCAAAATCAATACTATTTGCAGCATCAAATACATGCACACCGCTCGAAGTATTGTATTGGTAACTAGGAAGTGATACCGACTTCGCTCCCGTGTTAGGCACAATGCCTTGAGGGTACTTATAGTAGGACACTCTAATTTTATTTACACTTGAAGGGAACACCTCTATATCGCTCGAAACTAGCGCAATAGGATGCGACTCGCTAGGAGCAGAAAGATCGCTCTTCAAGATGTGGTCAATCTTTGACTCGTCATATACAATCTCAATGTTGGTACGAGTACTTTGACCAAGCAATACTGATCCATTGGTGGTTAGACCAATAAGATATATAAGGTCGTCTGGCTTCGCAAATACACCATTCGACTTTGTTATAGTTGAGGTTTTAGAAAAAACCGATAAATCTTCTTTTACATTATTGACTTTTGATAAGTTGCGTGATGGGTCTATACGCCTTACCCGATCTACAAGCCCCTTGCTAGAAGAAGCGTAGATGTCTTTGAAAACATTGACTTGGGCGATGGCTGCAAAGTTGTTGAATACGCTAGGCGTTACAAACCCTTTTTGCTCCTTATTCGCTAAATCTTTTAATGTATTATAAACGACATTGACACTAGCCATACCTGTGATATATTGTTCTACAAATATACCAAAAAGAAAGGGGCGGTATCGACCGCCCCCTCCGAGTAGAAAGGTAATACGAACACACTAGGTGACGAGTGAAATTATTTCTACTATAGTCGTGAGACCTTTTGCTCTAATTCGGATAGCACGAGAGAACCCTTTTCCGTCATACAGAAACGAGCAAGTACATCAATACTATCTTGACCCACAGGTGTAGATACAATTAATCGACCGCTATCAAACCAATATGTTCCAGACTCATCGCTCTTGATGATTTGATACATTTCTGCCGTCTTAATTGTAGAACGCACAGCAACCATTGGGTTGTCAAACGCACTAATAAAACTTGCTGGGTTTGATCGAGCTTCTTGCAACAGGTCGAATCTAATCTCACTTGAAGGTCGGTTTACATTCATGTTATAGAATAATGCGATCGGGAGCAGTTCATCGATTTCTTTGTCTCGAACAAGTTGAACCGCATCTAGCATTTGGAATTCAGTAGATAACTGTTCCTCTGCCGTCTTCGCATCATCAACCAACTCAAAACGATTACCACCATTCTCCGTATTTCCCGGGTGCTTGGTAAGGTACTCGATTAGGTTGGGCTTTGTGTAAGGCACATACAACAAACCATCACGGAACATGATATGCTCTCGTTGTGCAAACTCACTTTGTTCATCACGCCAAATAGAGGCTTCGTTAGGACAATAGCGAATTTCACGAATGGTGTTTTTGCTTTCATCATATATAGTAACACCTGTTTGAGGTAATGAGTAAACAATACCACCTCCAGATAATACACGATATAGTTTGTCTTTTTTCTCCCATACATCCTTTCTTGGAACTTTAGGAGGAGCAGTAGCGATTGCTACATTTTCAGTAGAAGGCTTTTTTGGAGGTCGCCCTGGACCTTTCTTTTGAGCAGTTGCTGCCATGATAAAAATTGAATTTAATTAACCAATAAATAAAAAGACCGGGGAAGGTTTCCCTCCCCCGATCTATAGAGTTGATTATGCAGTAATCAAAGCGTGGCGGTTAGCACCACGAGTTACCAAACATACTTCAGAGCGGTAGTTGAACTGTGCAAAGTCATTGCCGTCAGTACTAGCACCTAGAACAGAACCTGTAATCCAGTGTTCCATTTCACGAGAGTAGCCGTTAGACGCTTTGTAGTTCATCTCCAAAGATGGGTTGCGGTCTCCTGATTTAGGGTCAACAACAGTTGACAAAGGAATCGCAGCACCGATAAATTCAGCACCTGAACCCAACAATGTAGGATCGTTCAACAATTTCCAGTCGTGCTTGTGGAAAGTGTAACCACCACGAGTGAAAGATTTGAAGCCTAATTTAACTGCCATGTTAGCATCGTTGTTGAACGCACCGAAGTTAGCAGCCAAACCTGTAGTCGTACCACCAGAAGCAGTGTGACCTGCTGAAGCCAACATGTCATCGATAGCCAAGTCTTGAGTACGATTCACATATAGAGCGTACTCTGGGTTAGCACCTTGCTTGTCGAACTCTTTGATAAGAGCATCGAAGTCGCTCAATGCAGTCATTGCACCACCAGTAACATTGATACCACGATCAGCGATTGCTGCGAAGTAACCTTCTGAACCAGCGATACCGCTCAATGCAGAATCGTTTTGTGTTACCTTCTGACCCAACAACATCATCATTTCACGCTTGTCCATGAAACGCTGACGAGTGTCTGCTTCATTCTTCAAGTACCAGCGGTAGTCTCCGTTACCCAAGTTAATCCAACCGATGTTGGTTGCTTGAGAACCAGATACCTTGTATACTTCTTTCAAAATCATGTAGTCGTTAGTACGCTTCACGACATTGCTTTCGAAGAATTGGCTTGGTTGATCAGTACCTTGAGCATACAAGTTACCGATGATTGCGAACTCACCGCTACCTACAGCAATCTCTGGAAGGTTAGATTCCAACAAGTGCTTGATAACAAATGAAGTACCAGCGGTAACCGCAGATACATAAGCTCGCTCACCAGCAGGAAGCAATACAACATCCCCAACACGAACATTGGTATCGTTGCTACCTACAGTAACTGTTTGTGATTCAGCCGCAGCGATTGCACTACCTGATACTGTGTACTTCTGAACAGAGTGAAGACGAGTCTCCTCCCACCATTGTACTTGATCAGCAGTACCTGCCGACTTAACTGCTCCTGTCAATTTCAAGAAACCAGTGATACCTTGGTCTCCGAAAGTTTTAACCAACAACTCACGATTATCCGGCTTGTTGATTTCATCGATATAATCGCCCAACGCTGAATACTTATCAATCGTTGCACGGCGGATGTTCCCTACTGAAGGGCTGTCTGCATCGTTAAATGCACCTGTAATAGCCATAATATTTTTATTTAGCCTTTAAACAAATTACTTAAATCGCATCAATGTATCCCCTCCTTTAAATAGGGCATCCATGATTTGTTTCTCAACTTGATTTGTTTCTCCTCTACTTTGTTGATTTGGAGAAGAGGCATCAATATTTGCTGCTCTCTCAACGATTTTCTTTTGTCCTTTACCTAAACCATATTGGTAGGCAGCACGAACAATGTTCTCGATATTATCGATAACCGCTCTATGAGAACTCAACAATTCATGATTCCAATCTCCCCGATCATTAACATAAGGGTCAAAGAACTCATCTAATCGAGTGTTTTTGTCCTTTAGTTGACTCTTGTAATTTTCTCCCAAGGTAAAGGTGAACTCGTCACCACCACCTAATTCAAATGTCAACCCTTCGATATTATCTACAGTGTTGGACATAGAAGAAATCCAATTGTCGTCTATTGGACTTTGAACCTCTTGAGCAGTCTCTGTCTGTGCGGGGAGCTTGAATCCATTTCGGACATTGTCAATCTCTTGCCGAGCAGTCTTCGCATCTAGTTTTAATTGCAATTTAGAATACTCGATCTCATCGTTATCAAAACGATTCTCATCAAGTTTGTACTTCCTTGAAATTAAAAGGTCTAGTTCAGATTGATTAAGATCAGGATTCTGTTGGGCTAGACTAATACGCACCACAGTCATATCATCCATTTCGGATGGGTTAAGTTGTTGGTAGCGGAACCAGTCTTCGGGGCTTCGACCCGTTTGCTCTACAAAATCGGCAATAATCTTAATTGCTTCTGGCAACTCATTTGGCTCTGTTTGAGGTGTACTAGATTGTATGTCGTCCCACGAACTATGTTCTACGCCGAATTTCTCATTGTAGTATTGTAGCATTAGTGAGTCAATGTCTACATCTTCGTCTACCTCGTTTGTCAAAGAACTTTCCGTTTCAGCAACGGGTTGCTCAATATCTTCTTGTACAGGTTCTTGTACGCTTTCTTGTACGCTTTCCTGTACTTCATTTACTTCTTGCGGTTGCGACTCTTGAGGTTGGGCATCTGATTCAAAGTTTGGGGTGTCACTAATCTCGACTCCCATCGCAGATGCTGCCTGCTCAAGTGAAGATTGAACTGAACTAGCCATATGGATAAATTTAAATTATGATACAAATATACCTATTATATCTTTTTTTTAGCCCGGGGGTTGCATATGTGGAAAAGATGTGTTAGTATTGTTAATATAATTAACCAATTAAATAAAATAGTCATGAAGAAAATGATGTTGGCTGTCCTAATTTTCCTAGGAGTAACAGCAAAGGGACAAGAAGTCCCATCGAGAATCCAAGAAGTATTTGATGCTACAAACATCGAAACCACCTTTTACAAAGAGGGTTGGTACATATACGATGTGTCCAATGCTGATGATTTATTTACTTTACAAAACAATCTATTTGAGTCTTGTGAAAGTTGGTATCAAGCCCCTGCTTTGTGGGAACGGGTCTTACTAGCAAGAGAATTTGATTACGATGATTGGGTTGTGATTCTAGCCGTAATTGAAAACGATGATGGTGTCTTACAGACTGTAGGAGACATCATGAAGAAAGGGGTTAAGGCAAATAAATAATTGTTTAGGGTCGATACCGATTTATAGGTTTTGGTTTGACTGATCGGTATCAAAAAGAAGAGGGGCGTTAGCCCCTCTTTTTATTTTCACTATTAGCGTTTTTTCCCAATGGTGTAAGTAGCATTAAGACCCGGCTGATCTGTGACAAAATCAAGACCACGCTCTTGCATAGATTTAATTAGCTCTGGACTAACAAGTTGACGAGTTTTTTTATCTATATAACGGGTTTCATAAAGACCTTGATCGATCATATCGCTATGAAGTTCGCTCCTGAAAGAATTCTTATACTTGTTATAAACCTTCGTTTGTGAGGAGGACAGTCCTTCAGAGCTACCCGCGATCCACGCTTGTGTAATCTTATCTTTTTCATTAGAACTTAATGCCCAATTATCTAAAAGCCTCCTGCTAATTCTATCGCCCAAAGTGGTTTGAGCATAATCCCATTGCTCATCGGTCAAGTCCTCTCTTCGTACACTGGCTGCTTTATACTCGGCTTGATTGGGTCTTGAAAGATTAACTTGTTGTCCAACCACTTCCGGATCCATTGCATCCTTGTCCATGTCGGTTGAACCACCGCCAGGTTTTTTCTTTCCTTTGTCGCCTCCTGTAACAGAACCGCCATCTTCGTATTTTGCGATTTCTGCTTTCATAGCATCACGCAACTCTTTGTTTTTAGCAAGACCTGTGATCAGCGCACCGGCTTCGGCATACATCTCGTTGGATGACCCGCCTTTCCCATATTTTACTTTCATAGTTACTACTTTCCGTATTTTACAGCCTTATTATACCCTGTTCTACTTTGCAGGTCTCCTCCAGTCCAGCGGTTACTTGCGGATTTCATCTCATCGGTACTGTTGGTAACGTAGATAATATCACCTGTTAAACCGCTTTTCTCTGCTCTAATAAATCTCTGATCTTGAGGAATATTATATTTGTCATATAGAGCCAATAGATTATCGAATTGATCGCTTTCGGCATCGAGGGCAGCACTCTGCCTATCCCAAGTCTCATCATTTCTTTTCTCTCTTAACCTTTGTCCTTTTTTAGTGTCTGCGGCTTTAGGATTTCGATAGCCCACCTCGCGTGCATATTCTGCATGGTCAGATTCCTGTGAAGACTCGACAAATGCCCTTTCTGCCTGTCTTAATTCTAGTGCTGCTTCTTTTGAAAGGGGAAGCCCTACACTACCTATATACATTCGCTCACCCTCTTCGTTTTGAAGATTACCAGTAGTTTCGTTATATATTAGGGAGTCTAATAGAGCCTGATTCGCTCTTTTTTCGTTGCCTTCCTTATCGTTAACCATGGTAATTTCCATGCCCACGAATTTTCCTGGGGTCTCTCCTTTAGCTCCTTTATCGCCTTTATCACCTCCTGTGACAGAGCCACCATTCTCATACTTTGCGATTTCTGCCTTCATGGCTTCACGCAAGTTCTTGTTTTTAGCGAGACCCGTGATCAGCGCACCCGCCTCTGCGTACATCCCATCAGAAGATCCACCTTTCCCGTATTTTACTTTCATGATATAATGTTTGTGTTACAAAAATAATGTTTTTCTACTTACGATATTGGGCAGTCTTTTTTGCTACGGCTTTAGGTTGCTTTACGAATTGCTTTCCTTTTTTGTTTCCTTTTGCCTTGGCTGCGTTTGTAGCCCGCTTCTCACTTGCTGTAAGATTTTTCCATGCTTTAGCCGGTAGGTATCTCTTCTTACCTTCACTTGGCTTACCATCGCTTGTTGTCCATTTTTGCTTTGTCCATTTGGATAGGCTATTATTTTTTAACTTCTTACCCTTATAGCCACCACCGGCTTTCTTATATGCAGCGACAGCGAGTTGAGCTTTACGAGCAGACCACTGTCCTGGACCACCTCCTTTGCTACCCGCCTTGATACGAGCAACAATCCTTTTCCATAACGCAGGGTTCTTTTTCTTGGAGGTTGTAGCCATGAAACAAAGATAAAAAATAAAACCGCCCCTATTGGAGCGGTCTCTTTTACTTGTGTTGTGTAATCACTTTGAAAGGCATCTCTAATGATGCACCATCATGGGGTTTAAACTTCCCCTCATGAGGCATAAGGTAGTAGCGACCTCTCTGATTCATCCAATGGTAACCACTTGGGGCTTTTACCATTACTTCGTTTTTGCTTTTTCTTTTTACTTTCATCACACTTACACTTTCCACACGGGCATTCTATGGGTTCAGTTGCACACCACATCATGAGCCACACGCTTCACATTCCTCTGGGTTTGAAATGTTACATGTTGGCTGATCCGCTGTTTCTAATTCGTTTACCCATGAGGCAAAAGAGTCTTGTCCTTGCATTACAAAGATAGTTTAAAAGGTTAAAAAAATGTTGAGGTAACTACTTGCCCTTCAAGGCATCTATAACATCATCGGCTTCTTCCACAGCCTTCGTAATACGAGACTGCGCTTCCCTCAATGCTGCTATAACTTTTTCATCGGCTTCGGTGTAGCCAAACCAATAAGCCCAAAATCTTTTGTGTGTCTCCTTAATCCAGAGCCAAAATACTTTCAAATGTTTCATCGTTATCTAAATTGGTAGTTAAGCCCACACTTCACGGAATAGAGTTGTCTATCCCAATACTTCATGTATTCGCCCTCCACGAAGAAGCCCCAATGCAATCCGACCTTATGTCCCAAGATCAGACCCGTTGAGTAATCAACCCATTGTACTCCTTTGTGCATATCCTCCATACACTCTGGTCCACACTCATGCTCTACAAAATTCTTGTAAGAGAACATATGGTCTCCCAAAATATGTGAATGATAAGGCAACACATTAGACCATGAATGAATCCAGAAGTCTTCCGTGTAGTGGTAATAATCCACCCCAAAGATAGCAGATAAAGAACCAAGAATTCCGACCTCATCAAAACGAGCTTTATTGTAGTCATTAACAATGTCTCCGTAGATATATCGTCTAAAATCCTCATCGGTGTCAGCAACTCTTACGCCGTACATATCTTCCCAATACCAATCGTAACTCTCCGTTTCTCCATCAAGATCGTAGTCGATTTGGTAGAAGTAGTCTTCGTATCCGTATTCAAATGCAAGTTCCCACCAAGCATTATTTTGTAGGTAGACTCCGATTGGATTGTATCCATATGGAAGGTGTTGGCGTGCAGCAACACCCGCACTAAAATCTAACTCGCCTACATGTATGCGTAATCGAGAATCAATTTGTGTATAGTTTAGATTGACAAGACCTTGGTCATAGTACTCACCTTTTATCATCCAATACTTTGAAAGGTATCTCAAGAAGTATCGTTGATTGATATACTCTCTACCTTGTTGGCGACCCTGATCGTATTGTGCTAGATATTCAAAACCATTTACTGATCCCACTGTAGAACTTGTGGAGGTGTTAGATTGGTTGTGACCATCATAGAATCTATTTTGACGATTCTCATAATCAAACCTTGCTACACGGCGAACACCAATAGTCGTGCGATAATCAAATGGGTTTTCAATAGTGATGTCTTGCAAGTCACCACCTTGAGTTACAAAGTATTCCGTTTGCGCCTCCATAGGTGACGCAGCCATAGCACTCGTATAAACTGTGCTATACTTAAAAAAGTCCTTGACTAGATTTTGAGCGAAGACCGGAGATGATAAAATAAAAAATGTGATTAGGGCAGTTGCTCTCATATTACCATTTATTTGCCCCGGTTAACTTATCAACTTCTTGTTGGAGTTCCGAGTAGTGGATATCTAATTTCATTTTGAGTCCTGCCTCCCAACGCTTAAACTCCTTACCATTATTATAGAGGATGATGGTTGGTACTGATCTAATACCTTGTTCTTGTTTGAGTTTAGGTTCTTTGTCTATCCAAGCGGTAAATACTTTACAATCTTTCACTCTTGCTACATCAACATAATTATTGGTAGAATTAAACTCGGCATTATAATGTACAATGACAACCCCTTTGACTTTTATGTTCTCGTCTTTAAAGTTGTTTACTGAAGAGGGTATTAGGAGCAGTATTGAGGCTAGGACTAGGTGTTTCATTTCATCTCAAATAAGCGTTCTTCTATTTTATCTAATTGCAACTTAATATCCTCAACATCCTCTTGCGTGTTCATGATTGTCTCACGAACAAGCTCATCTTTTAGGTCATATTCCGTTCGGCTAATCACAGGCTCTGGCAAGGCTTTTGCTTCCTCAATCCCGGCTTGAAGATCGAAGTATCCTATTGTGATAATGCCTACTGCACCCGCAAGTGCGCCGATAGTCTTTAGTGATAGACCTACTACTGTGTTTTCTGATATCTCTTTTGGTGTCATTACCAATTAGTTTTGTTGTGTTAGTTTTTTGTCATATGCTTCCATCCTTGCATCAAAGTTGGCTTTTCTATCCGCTAGATCAGACTCATCTCCCGCCCAATGGTATTTCGCCCAATAGTCAAACAATGACATATCGCCTTGTAGATACTTTCCTAAATCGGCTTTTGGGTGCGCTAGTTGATTCATGAGGAACAAATACTTTTGCTTCTCAAGGTCTATTGTACTAGCATCAAAAGATTTTTGTGGGTAGGATTCTTTCACCCATGAAGGGGTGTCGTAATCGGATAGTTCAGGGAATGTAGTCTCTATTCCCTCGGTAATATT
>Ga0255768_10000215_pt1 | contig 59900 bp, 86 predicted proteins | sample 071ome_33_FD_179983 | JGI IMG/M metagenome (GOLD analysis project Ga0255768, IMG submission 179983) | Coastal salt marsh microbial communities from the Groves Creek Marsh, Skidaway Island, Georgia - 071412AT metaG (version 2) | ecosystem: Environmental > Aquatic > Marine > Intertidal zone >... | reverse complement strand
CAGGTAAAAATATATCAGACCTTAATAATGATGAAGGGTACACAGATGATACAGCAGCTAATAACGCAGCTAACACTGCTTCAGCAGCTTATGGACAAGCTAATAATGCAGCTAACAGTGCTTCAGATGCAGCTAACAGTGCTGCATCAGCTCAAAGTACCGCAGACTCAAAAGTAACTCATGCTGCAGTAAATGCTTCATCAACTATTGTTGGAGGAGGTGTTGGCGGCTGGGGCATAACTACTTACCATATAGCTGGTGGTGCACAATCAAGTTCAAGTACTAGAAACTTTAATGTAGGAACTTCTATTTCTGGTAATGCTACATTCTTAGCAAATGGAGGAATTTTACTAGGGTCAGATGGGTTTATTTCAGCAAAGCAGTTTTATATAGATACTGATGGTAATGCAAAGTTCAAAGGAGATATTACTGGAGCATCAGGAACATTCTCAGGAAGTATATCCGTAGATGCTTTCAACAGTGGTTACACAGGTTCTGATGCAGAATCAGATGCAAGTGATGCAGCTAATGCAGCTTCAGATGCAGCTAACACTGCTTCATCAGCTTTTGGAGCAGCTAATAACGCAGCTAACACAGCAGGTGATGCTTATGGAGCAGCTAATAACGCAGCTAACACTGCAAGTGGTGCTTTTGGAGCAGCTAATAACGCGGCTAATACAGCAAGTGATGCTTATGGAGCAGCTAATAACGCGGCTAATACAGCAAGTGATGCTTATGGACAAGCTAATAATGCAGCTAACAGTGCTGCAGCAGCCCAAAGTACTGCAGACTCAAAAGTAACACACGCTGCAGTAAATGCTTCATCAACTATAGTTGGTGGCGGTGTCGGTGGTTGGGGAATAACAACCTATCACTTAGCAGGTGGTGCACAAGCAAACTCAACTACTAGAAACTTTTCAACAGGTACATCAACTTCAGGTAATGCCACATTCTTAGCAAATGGTGGTATCATAATGGGGTCAGATGGTTTCCTTTCTTCTAATACTTTCTACATTGATACAGCAGGAAATGCTAAATTTAAAGGTACATTAGAAGGTGATAATGTAACTGTAAACGGAACGCTTGTATTACCTTCAGAAGGTGCAAATGTAAATGGTAGTGTTATTGGTTCTTGGGCTACAAACATTATGTCTAACAACTTTGTTACAGAAGTAGGTAGTGGCCCAGGGTTTTATCAAGGTTTTGTAAGAGTTACAGGGGGAACACACTATGTTAAAACTGTAAGTATTCAAATTAGAACTGGTACTTCTACTGGCAGCCAAGGAACTCTAATATATGAAACACCAAGAATTGACCAATATACTGCAGGTAATATTTCAGAAGCTAGACTTTATGCAAATACATCACCAGTAGCTTCAGGTAATATGCCAATAGCATTTACTTACACAGGCTCAGGTAGTGTATCAGTATTTGTTAGAGCACAAGCAGATACCGGACCTGACACATTAGGTATAGGTGAAGCTAGATTTATTAAGTTCGGTACAACAGACCCAGTATTTAGTTTTGCTAATCAAGCAGGAGCAGCATTAAGTACAGCGATATATTCAAATACACAAGTTGTTGGAGGATTTGCAGGAACAAAGACAGTAAATATTTCTAATACTTCATTTACAAGATTTAAAATCGATAATGGAAGTTTTGGAACAGCAAATGCTCAGATTGCAAACGGAAGTTATATTAATGTTGAAATTACTTCAGCCAGTGCTAATTTAACAACCAGGGAGACAACCGTACTAATAGGACGAACTTCAGAAGTTTATTCAGTAACAACTGGAGGCACTGGCGGCGGTACACCACCTGGCGGCGGTGGCGGTTGTTTCGTACAAGGAACTCCTGTCGTTATGGCTGATGGAACTACAAAAGCAATAGAAGATGTAACTACTGGAGAAAGTGTAAAATCATTTAGACATTCAAGTTTATCACTTGATGAAGATGCTTGGGAAACTTGGACAACTTCAGAAATTGCAAACGGAAGTTTTGGAACATCAAATGTTACTTTAGTAACAGACCCACATCAACATACAAATTATTATTGGGTTAACTACAACTTAAAAGTTACAAATGAACATCCTATGTTAGCCTTTAAAGATAATGTATTTAAATTTGTAAGAGTAGAAGATTTAGAAATAGGAGATTATCTAATTAGAGAAAATGGTACAAGAGAAGAAATATTTGCTATACCACGAATATACCAAGATTGTATTACACACAACATGGATGTAGAAGATGATGATACTTATGTTGTAAGAGGTGGAAACGGTATTGGGTATATAGCACATAACGTAGAAAATGAGCAGAAGGCATAATTATGAATCATATAATACAAACAGGAACAGATAGCGAAGGAAACGCAATAACAACAACACTAGATGTACAATTTACTTTTACTTATGAGTTTGCTGGACACGAAACACAAAATTTTGCAAACAATCAAGAGATGCCTAGAATATTTGAGAACGACATGGTAAAAACAGTACTTGTAAAAGTAACAGGAGTTGATAGTACTACGGCAAATGCAGCACATTTAGTAGAAGGACAAGCAGACCAAACATATGAAGAAATAGTAACAGTACCACTACCTTGGAGAGCAAAAGCAGGTGGTCAACTTTCTGGATTTATAACTCCTTATGAAAATGTAACTGAAACTATGATGTTAAATTGGGCAAAAGATAGATTATTAGAACAGGAGGTAGTTGATGCGTTTACAATAAATTTTGCTACTGCTTTGTACGGTCATAGATATCATGTTCCTCAGTAATTTTGGTGTAATAACTACCCCGCAAAAATAGTTCTTGACATCACCTCATATTTTTGATATAATTTAGCATATAGGAGTATAAATATGGCAGCAGGAAATTATGATATAGTTATTGATCAGGGCTCAGACTTTGCGCTCTCAATCACTATTGCCGAAGATGGCGAGCTAGTAAACTTAGGTAGTCATACTGTTTCGGCACAACTTCGTCCTACCCCATCATCTAATACCCTATCAGCAACATTTACTTGTACGGTTACTGACTCAGCAAACGGTGCAATAAAAATGAGCTTACCACACGCTACTACAGCAAATATATCTTCAGGTAAATACTATTATGATTTAGAAGTATATAATTCTAGTGCTAATACTATCACTAGATTACTTCAAGGTGTAGCGAGAGTAACACAAGAGGTAACGCGCTAATGGCAACAACAATAACTATAACTCCTAGTACAACTTCTATAAATGCCACGGCACAAACTACAACTCTTACTATATCATCAACAGTTGGAGGAGATGTATCAGATGCCTCTGCTATAACATTCTCAAGTCCTGTAGGGACTCTTGAAGGGCAGAACACTGTACAAGGCGCGCTCAATTTTTTAGCAAATCAATTTTATGTTGCAACAACAGCACCAACTGCAAATACAACTAATTTAGCAGAAGGTGATTTATTTTACGATACTGACGACAATCAGTTAAAGATTTACCGTGAAACATCAAGTGGAACATTTGGATTTGTTCCTATAATGATAGGCAACGATTCAGCGGACTCAGACACGGTAGACGCAGGGAGCTTTTAAGCTCGATAGGAAATAATCATGGCACAAACCATTAAAATTAAAAGAAGTAGCAGTACCGCCGCTCCTACCTCACTTAGTGCTGGTGAATTAGCTTATTCGTCTAATTCTAAGAAGCTCTTTGTAGGTCATCCGAGCAGTGCAGCTGTAACAACAATTGGTGGAGATTTATATGTAGAAATGCTCGACCATACAGCTGGTACACTTACAGCAAGTTCAGCAATAGTAGTAGATTCTTCTAGTAAAGTAGACAGATTACTAACTGGTGCTACAGCTATAACAGGTGCTAATAATACGTTAGCAACTACTGCTTCTGCTTTAACAATCAAAACCGTAACAAGCGGAAACTTAACAGTTTCATCTGCAGGAGATTTAATACTTGCTCATGGTGGAACTTTAAATCTAGCAAGTCAATCAAATTCCTTAACTATTATAGATGATAATGCTGCAGCTTTAGATATTAATGAAGGCGGAACCTCATATATTAAATTAATAACTACTAATGGCGCAGAAGAAATAGAATTAGGAAAAAATGTAGACTTGAATGGTACATTAGATGTATCAAGTTCAGCAACTGTAAATTCTCTAAGTTCAAACGGAGCAATATCAGCAGCTGGCAATTTAACAATTAATACAAATAAATTTACAGTAACAAGCGGAGAAGGTAATACTTCTATAGCAGGTACACTTGGTGTAACTAATGCTGCTACTTTCTCTGATAGTTTAACTGTTACAGGAGCATTGACAGGTAATGGAAATGTTACTTTAGGTAATGCTTCAGGCGATACAATAACAGTAACAGGTACAGCAACATTTGCTGAATCAGCTGACTTTGACGGTGGCTTAACAGTTGCAGGCTCACAAACAGTTGATATGGGTGGTAACAGAGTAACCAATATTGGTACTCCATCACAAGCAACTGATGCTACAACTAAAGCATATGTTGATAGTGTAAAACAAGCACTAGATATTAAAGATTCAGTAAGAGTCGCAACAACAGCCGCACTAACAGCTACTTATAACAATGGAACAGGTGGTGTAGGTGCAACACTTACAGCAGATGCTAATGGTGCAGTATCAATTGACAGTGTTTCTTTATCTTCAGGAGATAGAGTACTTGTTAAAAATCAATCAGATGCTAGTGAAAATGGTATCTACTCTGTAACAACAGTTGGTGACGTATCAAATCCATTTGTATTAACAAGAACAATAGACGCAGATAGTTCATCAGAAGTTACTGGTGGTATGTTTACTTTCGTAGAGGAAGGAACCAATGCAGACGCAGGTTTTGTACTTTCAAACATAACTGGCTCCGCAACAATCGGTACTGACAACCTAACAATGACTCAGTTCTCAGGAGCTGGTAGTGTTACTGCTGGAGATGGTTTAGCAAAATCAGGAAACACACTTTCAGTCAATGTTGATGATACTACAATTGAAATCAATTCTGATAGTTTAAGATTAAAAGGACTTTCAAATTTATCAGAAGGTGATATAATTTACGGAGCAAATGGAGGTAGTTCATTTACTCAACTTTCAATAGGAACATATGACAGCACTAACTCAGTAGGACAAGTCTTACAAGTAGGTGCTAATGGAACAATAACATGGTCAAACACATTAGACGGAGGAACATTCTAATATGGCACATGTCTTTAAAATAAAAAGGTCTGAAACAGCAAGTAGTACGCCAGGAACAGATGATTTGCAAACACACGAAATTGCAATGAATGTTACTGACCAAAAGATTTATACAAAAGCAGCAAATGGGAGTATTGTGACTATTGCAAGTCACAATCCCGATGCTTTAACAACACAAGACTTACTTGCTTTCTCAATCGCATTAGGATAGAATTATGGCATCAGCATTTAAAACCGCAACAGCAACAAGCGTTGGTACAAGTTTAACTTCAGTTTATACTTGTCCTTCAGCAACAACTGTAACAATAATCGGACTTTATCTATGTAATCAAAGCGGTGGCGCAGTAGAAGCGAATGTTGAATTTTACGATGCAAGTTCAGCTACTCATGTTGGACTCATTTCGCAAACAGAAATACCAGGTGCATCAACACTAGCTCCAATCGGGGGCGATGCCAAAGTAGTACTAGAAGCAGGGGATATAATAAAAGTACAATCCAATATTGCTTCATCAATAGATGTAGTACTAAGTTATTTGGAGCAAACATAATATGCCACTTATAGGTAAAGTTTTAGTTCAAGAACAAGCACTTGAAGCAAATGCCGTTACAGCTGCTAAGATAGCAGCTAACGGTGTTAATGCGTCAGAAATAGCTGCCAATGCAGTAGGAGTATCTGAGCTAGCTACTAATTCAGTAGGGTCTGCTCAATTACAAGCATCAGCTGTAACCTCAGTAGGGGATAACGCAGTCACATCAGCCTCAATAGCCGCCAATGCAGTAGGAGCAAGTGAGATAGCAACTGGGGCGGTCGGCACATCAGAATTAGCTACAGGAGCAGTTACAACAGCGAAGATTGGAGCAAACGCAATAACTTCAGCAGAAATAGCTGCAAACCAAATAGGAGCAAGTGAAATTGCTGCAAACTCAATAACATCAAGTGAACTCGCAGCTAACTCAGTAGATTCAGCAGAATTAGTAACAGGTAGCATAGATACTATACACATAGGGTCTCAACAAGTTACTACAGCAAAAATTGCTAATGGAGCAATTACAAATGCAAAAGTAGGAGCTGATGCAGTAGATGGTACAAAGATTGCAGATGACTCTATTGATTCAGAGCATTATGTAGATGGTAGTATAGATACTGCCCATATTGCAGACCTTGCTGTAACAAGTGGCAAGATAGCTGCAAATACTATCGCAACAGGAAATGTAGCAGATAATGCAATAGACGGAACAAAAATAGCTACAGACAGTATAGTTGCAAGACACATAGCAGCAAACTCAGTAGATTCAGCAGAGTTAGTGACAGGTAGTATAGATACTATCCATATAGCAGATGACGCAGTTACTGGTGCAAAAATAGCTTCAGAAACTATTACAGGACCAAACATTGCAAATAACGCAATAAATGCTAATAAGATTGGTACAGATGTTATCGATGCATCACACATAGCAGCTGGAGCAGTAGGTGCTTCAGAACTTGCCGCAAACTCAGTAGATTCAAGCGAATTAGTAACTGGCTCTATTGATGCAATACACCTTGCTGCAGATTCAGTTATTACAGCAAAAATATTAGATGCAAATGTAACAACTGCAAAAATAGCAGCAAATGCTGTTACAGCAGCTAAGATAGCTGGTAATGCAGTTGGAAGTTCAGAAATATCTGCAAATGCTATAGGTGTTAGCGAACTTTCAAGCGGTGCATTGAGTGGACAAACATTTTCTGGAAATGTCACAATCGGTGGTAACTTAACGGTATCAGGTTCAACTTTTACAGCATCTGCTTCAACTATAGTTGCCGAAGATTCTCTCATCAAATTAGCTTCCGAAAATGCATCAGCAGATGCTATTGACATAGGAATATATGGTTTATATGACACTAGTGGTTCTCAGGATTTATTTAGTGGATTTTTTAGAGATGCAGACGATTCAGGAAAATGGAAGTTATTTAAAGATTTACAAACAGAGCCAACTACTACAGTAAACACATCAGGAACAGGATATGCTGTAGGAACTATAGTGGCAAACATTGAAGGAGATGTAACAGGTAATCTAACAGGTACTGCAAGTGCAATAGCAAATAATACTGTAAACGCAACTAAGATTATTGCAGGTAGTATAACAGCAGCTGAGATAGCAACAGATGCTATTACATCAGCAAAAATAGCTGGTAATGCAGTAAATAGTGCAGAAATATCAGCAAATGCAGTTGGTTCAAGTGAAATAGCAACTGATGCTGTTACATCATTACAACTTGCAGCAAACTCAGTAGATAGTGCAGAATTAGTAACAGGTTCTATAGATGCAATTCATCTAGCAACAGATTCAGTTATAGAAGCAAAAATACAAGCAAATGCTGTTACAGCAGCTAAGATAGCAGGTAACGCTGTTGGGTCAAGTGAAATAGCAGCAAACGCTGTTGGGTCAAGTGAAATAGCAGCAAACTCAATAGATAGTGCAGAACTAATATCTGGCTCTGTTGATGCAATACATTTAGCAGCTTCTTCAGTAACCTCAGCTAAGATAGGAGCAAATGCTATTAATAGCGTAAACTTTATATCTAGCGGATTGATTACAGCTGACTTATTGGCTTCAAATTCAGTAGATTCAGCAGAATTAGTAACAGGCTCTATTGATGCAATTCATATTGCAGCTGATGCTGTAACAAGTGCTAAAATAGCTGATAACGCTATTAATAGTGTAAACTTTATATCTAGTGGGTTGATTACAACCGACTTATTAGCAGGTAACTCTGTAACAGCAGCAAAAATAGCCGCTAACGCCGTAGGGTCAAGTGAGATTGCAAATAACTCTGTAAGTGTTACTCAACTGAATAGTGGTGCCCTAAGCGGCAAAACAATGACAGGAAATATTACATTTGGAGGAGATTTAGGGTTTGGTGGAAGCACAGCTAATAAAATAAATGTAGCAGGTAGCATAGGTATTCAAGACATTAGTCCCCCACAAAAACTTCACATAGATGAAGTAGCTGGTATGGATGTTGGTACAGGAAGTTCAACAGCAACTACACAATTTACATTAGATAGTTTTGCAGCAGCTACATTTAGAACTGCTAAATACCAAGTACAGGTTACAAATTCAACAGACGGAGACTATCATGCAATAGAAATTTTCTTATTCCATGATGGAACAACCGCATATTTAACACAGTACGCTTCTATATATGACAACGGTGTTCAAGCAACATTTGATGCCGATGTAAGCGGAGGGAACGTAAGATTATTAGCAACGCCTGCAAGTACAGATAGTATGGCGTTCAAGTTCATAAGAACAACAATAGAGGTATAAAATGGGACAAAAATTAGATTTTAACATCGAGGACACAGGACTTAAGATTGATGGCTCAGACGCAATTGATGCAAGTAGAAATTTTGAGGGAGCAGTAGCTTCAGACCGTTTAGGCTCGGGTACTATTGCGAGTAGCAGACTTCCTTTTACTATTACACAATCAGCCCCAAGCAACACCACAGGTACTGAAGACGGACACATATGGTTTGTATATTCGAGTTAGTAGATGGCAATTTATGTTAATGACAACGGCACACTTCGACAAATCTCTTTTCTTGCAGTTAACGACAACGGCACAATTAGAAGAGTTAATGAAGTTTATGTAAACGATGGGGGTTCTCTAGCAGGGCCATTTAGTACTATACATCAAACTTCTAGAAATACTGAAACAAGTAGAACTACTATTTCAGGTGTGCAAATAACTGCCTTTAACACAACTACAACATTCGATACTGATTACTCTACTCTAACAACTTTTGATACAAGTAGAACTACAACATTTGACACTACTAGAACTACTGATACAAGTAGAACTACAACATTTGCAACAACTACTACATATAATACTAATGTAAGTACAACAACTGCATACAATACAACAACAGCATTTACAACTACAACTACTTTTAATACAACACAGTCTACAACTACCGCATATAATACAACAACAGCGTTTACAACTACAACTACTTTTAATACAACGCAGTCTACAACTACTGCATACAATACAACTACTGCGTACACAACAACAACTACTTATAATACAACGCAGTCTACAACTACTGCATACAATACAACAACAGCATTTGCAACAACTACTACTTTTAATACTACTCAAGGTACGACTACTGCGTTTACAACTACAACGGCATTTAATACTACAACTACATTTAATACTACGCAGTCTACAACAACAGCTTATACAACTACAACAGCATTTAATACTACAACTACCTTTAACACAACACAGTCTACAACAACAGCTTATACAACTACTACGGCATTTAATACTACAACTACCTTTAACACAACGCAGTCTACAACAACAGCTTATACAACTACAACAGCATTTAATACTACAACTACTTTCTTAACAACTAGAGCAACAACAACTGCATATAATACTACAACAACTTACTTAACAAGTAGAGCAACAACAACTGCATATAATACTACAACAACCTATACAACTTCATTTGACACAGTTATTGAGACAAGTAGAGTAACTTCATTTACAAACAATACTACATTTGCAACAACAACAACATTTGCTACTACTACGGCTTATGTAGATAATACTGCTGTTGCAACTAACACATCTAGAAGTACCAATACAGCTCAGTCAACAGCTTATAATACAAGTACTACAACAGCGTATGTAGCCAATACAACAGTAGCGACTAATACAGCAAGAAGTACTAATACAGCTCAGTCAACAGCATATAATACAAGCACAACAACTGCCTATGTAGACAATACAACAGTATCGACTAATACAGCTAGAAATACTAATACAGCTCAGTCAACAGCTTATAATACAAGTACCACAACAGCGTATGTAGACAATACAACAGTATCGACTAATACAGCTAGAAATACTAATACTGCTCAGTCAACAGCTTATAATACAAGTACCACAACTGCATATGTAGATAATACTTCATTTGGTACTACAAGAAATACAAATACAAGTAGAACAACAGCATATGTAGATAACACAAGTTTTGGAACAACTAGAAATACAAACACAAGTAGAACAACTGCCTATGTAGATAATACTTCATTTGGTACTACAAGAAATACAAATACAAGTAGAACAACAGCATATGTGGATAATACCTCATTTGGTACTACAAGAAATACAAATACAAGTAGAACAACTGCATTTACAAATAATACAAGTAGAAGTACTGGATTTACAAACTCTACTGGATTTACTAATAACACAACTAGAAGTACTAATACAAGTGCCTCTACTTCATATGACACTTTTAGAGATACAATCTATAGTACACTAGCACAGGTGCCTGGGTATAACTATTTCTTTGTTAGAGAGACAACAGTAAGTACTTCATTTGCTACAACTAGAACAACAGCATTTACAAATAATACTTCGTTTGCGACAAATACAGCTAGAAATACTAATACTTCTAGAAATACATCGTTTGCGACAAATACTTCTGCTTCTACTTCATTTACAAACTCTACTTCATATACAACTACACAAGCAACAAATACAAGTAGAAATACTGGGTTTACAAACTCTACTTCATATACAACTACACAAGCAACAAATACAAGTAGAAATACTGGGTTTACAAACTCTACTTCGTATAATACTACACAAGCAACAAATACAAGTAGAAATACTGGGTTTACAAACTCTACTTCATATACAACTACACAAGCAACAAATACAGCTAGAAGCACTAACACAGGCACAAGCAGAACTACAACATTTACTACATCAACAGCTTATGTAGATAATACTGCTAGAAGTACTAATACATCTAGAAGCACTAACACAGGTACAAGTAGAACTACAACATTTACTACATCAACAGCTTACGTAGATAATACAGCTAGAAGTACTAATACATCTAGAAGTACAAATACAGGTACAAGTAGAACTACCACATTTGCTACATCAACAGCTTATGTAGATAATACAGCTAGAAGCACTAATACTGCTCAATCTACAAATACAGGAACAAGTAGAACAACAACATTTGCTACTACTACGGCTTATGTAGATAATACTGCTGTTGCAACTAATACAGCTAGAAGTACGAATACAGCTCAATCTACAAATACAACACAATCTACAAATACAAGTAGAACAACTACATATGAAACAGCATATTTAACTTCTAGAACTTCAAGTAGAGCAACAGGAACAAGTAGGGATACAACTACAACCTTTAACACTGCAATATTAACAGGAACAAGTAGAGATACAACTACAACATTCAATACTTCTAGAGCTTCTTTAACATCTAGGGCAACAGGAACAAGTAGGGATACAACTACCACATTCAATACTTCTAGAGCTTCTTTAACATCTAGAGCAACAGGTACAAGCAGAGATACAACTACAACATTCAATACTTCTAGAGCTTCTTTAACATCTAGAGCGACAGGAACAAGTAGAGATACGACTACAACATTTGCAACTACACAAGGAACAATTACAAGTAGAACAACTGGTTCTAGCAGAAATACAACTACAACCTTTAATACTACACAATCAACAATTACAAGTAGAACAACTGGTTCTAGCAGAAGTACAACTACAACCTTTAACACTGCAATATTAACAGGAACAGATAGAACAACAGGTACAAGTAGAACTACAATTTCAACATTCAATACAAATAGAGCAACAGGAACAGATAGAGTAACAGGAACAAGTAGAGATACAACTTCGACATTTAATACAACTAGAGCAACAGCGTCAAGTAGAGCAACAGGTACGAGTAGAGCAACAACAAGTGTATTTTTAACTTCGAGGTCAACAGATACTTCAAGAACAACAACTTTTGCTACTACAACAACATTTGATACAAGTAGAACTACAACATTTGCAACAGACAGAACTACTACTACCACAATTGCAACTACACGAACAACCGAAACAACGAGAACAACTGACCACTTAACAACAACAACGTTTGATACAAGTACAGTTGTATTTGAAAGAATAACCGCCACTCAGCTTGGTACAATATTTGATACCGAAGTAGCTAGTGCAAGTGACTTTGGATTATCATTCTGGGATGGCTCATCATGGAGTGAAACATAATGAAACTACAAGAAAAAGACATTACACCAAAGTATGTAAATGATAAATTAGAAAGTATGATGCATGCAGTATTCGACAGTTTAATGCAGGCAGAAGAAAGACTAAAAAGTATGGAACAACAACTATTTGAGTTAAAGCAAAATGGCAGCACCAAAACCAAGTAAGTTAGTTCCTTTATCAAAAGATGAAGAGCTAGGAAATATTCCTACTCATTTTATGAAATCTGGCTCGTCTTTAAGACCAAAAAAAGACTTGACTGATTTACAGAAATTTAAACGCAGATTACTTCCTTCTCAAATAGAAGGTTTAGATGTAGAGTATGATGTTTGGTTTAATACCAATGAATTACATACTGTACGAAAATGGTTATATACAGATTTTTTAGGCAAAGGTATATACATGCGGGTAAATTCTATAAAAATAAATAATAAGTTATTTAGAAGTATTGCGTCCTCGGACATAAAAATAGATGAAGAACGCATAGAAAACATAAAAAATAATTTACAAAATAAATATGCGTTAGGCATAAATCAAGAGTATTATGACAATGTAATTTTTACTCCAGGAAGTAACCTGTTATGTAAAGACAAAGTTGTTCATTTTGGAAGAATGAAAGCTCTTGTGAATAAAGGTTATATAATAAAACCACATCCTATAACTGCACCAATATATATGGCAATTCTTAGAAAGCATTTTGGAAAAGAAAATGTTTTACATAAGAAAGCAGGAGGACTAGAATTATTACTTAACTGTAAAAATGTAGGCACAATGCAAAATAGTGAAATGGGACTAATTGCTTTACTACTAGGTAAAGGTTTAAGTTTAATTTCATATACTATGGAAGAAAGAGAAAAGAATTTATTAACTTACGAATCTTTTTACTATGCTTGTGCTGGTATTGGACAAAAGGCAATGTATAAATTACTGTCTGCTAAGAACTCAGGTATAATATTTGATTTTGATAAAGACGCAGACGAAAGATTAGAAAATTATGTAAATAATTTTTGGGAGTATAAAAAAGCAGATGATTGAATTAGTAATAGAATATAAAAAGACATGGAGTATGTTTACTCTTGCGTCTTTATTAGATAAAAACGAAGAATTTCGTTTGCATCTTTATGTTCGCGAAGCAGATTGGAAAGACGCTCCTATTGACTGGATTATTGATAACTTCCCAAATGTAAAAATTTATCAAGCATTTTGGACTACCAACTTTATTCCACGAGCTATATGCCATCTTCGTGAATTTTGGAAAAACAAAGGATTAAATAAAAGAATAGTAGTAGCTTCAGGAAACAGAGTATTTACTAGAAATAATTGGAAGAATGAAATACCAAATCCTGACTTCTTTCAAAATAAACTTTCTCATCTAAGTCATAAAAGAGTGTTTAGGAATCATCCTAAATTTGCTAGATTTTACAGATTACTTAATATACCTTATGATGCAGAAAACTGGAAACATGTAGACCCAGAGTTTTTTATTTTAAATTATGACCAATTAAAAAATGTAACATACAGAGATTTATTTTTTGGAGATAACAGATTTCCAAATGATATTGACCAACGAGTTTTACGAACAGGTGAAACATATTTCTTCCACCAACTTCTACAAAAAGAACACGCTTGGGTACCTCTTTATATGAATGGTAAAAATGATGTACTTATACAGGAAGACGCGATAGAAGCTAAAGACTTAATGGATTATAATGTAATGTTAAGAAAGTCTTGGAGTATAAATGTACAACATAAATGGTTGCACTTAGAATATTGGAAAACTCCTGTAGGTATTCAATTAGCAATACCTTGGGATTTATATACAAGACAAATTGAAAATATTCCTTTAGAGTATAGAAATGCAAGAGCAAACGAAATACTATTAACGAAAGCAGAAAAGCAAAAACAACAATTTGGTAAACTATTAGAAACTGGATTTATATTAGGAAAGATCTAGTAAGCCTTCATCAAGGTCAGATAAAATTTTCCAATTTAATCTACCTTCTTCAAACCACCGCATAACAGTTTCTTTTTCCTTGCTGTTATGCGGATTTTTATATACGCTGTTTATAGGCATATGCCAACTTGCAGGATAATCTGTTCCTGTCATTACAGGTATTCTTTTAGAGAAAAAGTCAAAACCAATCAAAGTAATACTTTTACATTTGCATTTATTCAAGAAAAATAATATACCAAGAAATCCTGCACTTGGTCTATCTCCTTCAGGAACTCCATTCTTTGCCCCAACTTGTTCAAAAACTTTATATAGTTCTTCGTCTGTAAATAAATTCGTATACTCAAATGGTATTTTCTTTTTTACTTCTTTATTTAAGTGAATACGACAACGATTAAATAATTTATATGCTTTCGGAAAGAATGTATGATTTTCCATGCGAAGCCATCCAGTTATCCAAATATCTGTTCTTTTACCAATTGCATCAAAGTTCCCCCAATCTGGTATACCTCTTCCAAATCGTACAACTGTATCAAAACTATCTATGTATTTTCCATACTCATGTCGTAGAATCTCAACTGAGTTTCCCACAAGTACAATATTTTTATTTTCTGTTAGCGTCTGTAAAGTTGCATCCATATTGCTGTAAGCTCCGAGTCATCGTTTATATTTAGCCACGGTCCACCGTCTGTGTAGTGGAGGGCTTTTGGGTTTTTAAATTTGTAGTAATTTACCATGGCGTTATATTGTGCAGGAAGTTCCCCTATGCTTTCTGCCCATCTCAACTCATGCAATGCACCCGCTGGGGCTTGGTTTACATAATCAACTGTAAGTTTTTTACATTTAGAATTATTAAAAAGCATAAGACTTGACCAGTATTTTCTAGGATAACCATGGTTTTTCTTGTTTTTCATTTTCTTAGGTTTGACGAGAAAACTAGGATGTTTTACCACATGAACTGTATGTTCATCGGAAAAATAATCCATAACTTCTTCAGGGTCACAAAGCCATAAGAAATCTCCATCACAAAAGAGAGCAGTCCCTTCGAAGTCACAGAGATGTGGTATTAAAAAACGAGTAAAGGCAAATTCCGTACTCTCCCCCTGATATGGCCGAGTGTAATCGGATATTTCCGATTTTTTGAGTGGTATGATTTCATGATTGGAATTGTAACGGACTATGCTTTTTCTACATACCTCAAACATTTCAGGATAGTCAGTTTCATAACCTATAAATATTTTCATCGAATTTTATTATTGTATTCAGTAATATGATTTAAAATTGACATTCCTCCAGTCATTTTTATAAATGCTTTTACATCTTTTGGAAAACAATGTCCGCCCCATCCTCTTTCTTCTGTAACTTCTGTATGACTCTCACCTATGCGAGAATCTAATCCAGTTAGTTCTGCTACTTTTTCGTAATCTATATTAGACTTCTTACAGTAATCGTATATCTGATTAAAGAAAGAAACTTTGGTAGCAAGAAAACTATTCCTAGCGTATTTAGCAACTATTAATTCTTCTACTGTTGCTTCAACTACTTTTTTATTAAACATACTACCCCAGAATTTTACAAGACCTCCACCTATAAGTAACTCTTTTGCAACAAGTAAGTCTTGACTTGCTGTTTCTGCTCTAAGAAATTCAGGGCTATAACTTATAATTAAATCAGGAAAGTTAGCTTGTATAACTTCCCATGTACGCATATCTATTGTGCTTTTTATAAGAATAGGAACTTTAGGAGCTTCTTTTAGTACATTATAGATATTACTATAATCGCAGCTACCATCAGGCATTGATGGAGTATCAACACATATTATCAAACCATCTGTTTTAGCATCTACTTTTAAATCATTTATCTTTGGGTCTACTATTCGTAATGCACATTTCTTTGTAAAGAAATCTTTATGTGCATTACCTACTACACCCGCCCCAGCTATTGTTAATTTCATTCTATAATCCTAGGTGACGCTTCCATACCAGAAGCATTAAAATAAGGAAGATTTTTTAATGGTGGGTTTAACACTATGCTATGATTTTCTAGTGTTTGTCCAAATGCTTTGCATAAATCTTCCGCAAGTATTTCAAAATTTTTATTTCGTAACATTTGATAGTGGTCTATTTCCCAGGTGTATTCCCCTTGAATAAACTCTAACATTTTTAATATATTATTTATTTCGTCAGTTCTTTTACCAGTATAGTTTGTAATTTTCCAACTATTATTTTCTAACTCAAACTCTGGTTCATCTTGGCCTGTTCTACTAACTCCATAATCATGAGGTGCTCCTTCTTCATACAAATCAATATCAGGTAAGTTTACTCTATGTAGTCTGCCTTGTTTTTGTAAATCAAGAGCAACTGAATTAAATGCACCCATCCATAAATAACTTCCATAAGTCTGGCTTATAGAAGCAGTATGTCCTACAGATGCTTGATTGTATACATAAGTAGCAGGCATTTCTCTATGCCTTGCCATATTTATATTACCTCTTACATGGGCATCTTTTAGGAGTAAGTACATATATAAATCTTCTCCCAATCCCATATGTTCAAAAGTTCTAAATCTACAAATCTTTTTAGAATACCAAGTTACTCTTGCAAAAGATTCAAAATGAATATCATCATAGAACTCATTCGCCGCTAGACAAATATTGTGGTGTTCTAAATCCCACTTTATATATTGCTCTAACATTTTTTCTTCACTACCATATTTGGCAATTTCTTTGTTTAGACCTTTTAATGTTTCTCCACCTTTGCGTTTGCTTAAGTAGATTCTTTCTTTCATAAGACGCATTAAGCTAGGTCTATATACTTCATAATTACGATATGCTTTGAAAAAATTATAATGGTATCTTTGACCCCATATATAATTAGAACACATCCAAGAATTATAAATACATAATGCGTCTGGCGGATTGTCTTGTTCTGCTAGTTTTTTATAAAACCAAACTCCATAAGGAGTCAAGTAATCATCACCGTCTATAGGAACACAGTAATCATCATTTGATGCTTCAAAAACATCTACTACTGCATTTTTACCTCGACCTGGTTTTCCATTTGATTTAGTAATATGGTATTCTAAACCTCTTTCTTCACACCACTTAGAACAATCAATTTCATACTGTCTACTTAATGTGTTTATTACTATGACTGCGTCTTTGTAATCTAAGTTACTCCAACGGGGTGAAAAATGTCTGCCAAGGTCTTCAAGAGAATTTTCCTCAAAAGTCTCAAAATCAGTCTTTTGGTAAATTCCCTTGTAGTCCTCTTTAGCGGTAGTTAATATATAGAATCTAAGTTTCTTGTTCGCCATTTAACTGAGCACCTAAATCATTTACATATGCTTGTTTAGCAGTGTGGCATATAGCAATAATATGCTTACATCTGTCTGCTTCTTCATCACACTTGTAAATAGCTTGAACTATTTGTTTTTGCTCTTGTGTTAAATCGTCCAAATGATATTCTTTGCCATCTATAGTTATGCTTTTGTTTTCCATTACTTAAATATATCCTGCCAGTTTCCTTGTGTACTACTTTTAGCATACTCTGTAGCACGGTTTTCAAAAAAGTTGGTATGCTCAACTGCGTTTACCTGCATATCAATCCATGGAAGTGGATTAACTGTACTATGAAATATCGCTTTCATACCAAGACCAAGTAATCGTCTATCGGCGATGTATCTTATGTATTCTTTCACTTCCTTCGCTGTTAAATCTTGAATATTTGCTTTATCAAAACAAACATCAATAAATTTATCTTCTAATTCAACAACGCGTTCTGCTGCACAGTATATTTCATATTTTAATTTATCTGTCCATATATCAGGATTTTCTGCGATAAAAGTTCTAAAGAGTTTTGAAAGTCCTTCAACATGAAGTGACTCATCTCTTATAGACCATGTTACTATCTGACCCATACCTTTCATAAGATTGTGTCTTGGATAGTTTAGAAGTATAGCAAAACTACTAAATAATTGTACTCCTTCTGTAAACCCACTATAAACTGCCATGGTCTTTGCAATTTCATGTGGATTGCTCATATTAAAGTCAGTTAAGTACTCATGCTTTTCTGTCATAGCTTGTATTTCAAAAAACTCTGTATACTGGTCGTCTGACTTTCCTAATGTTTCCAACAATAAAGAATATGCTTCTTGGTGTACTGCTTCCATAGCAGCATAACTTACTAGCATCATTCTTATTTCTGGTTGTTTAAATGTTGGTAGATAATGCTTTGCATATCCACAACACACATCAACATCTGCTTGTGTAAAGAACTTAAATATATTATCTATAAGTGTTCTTTCGTCATCTGTTAATTTTTGATTATAGTCTTTGATATCATCTTGGAGTGGCACTTCATCAGGTAACCAATGCATTTGTTGTTGTTTTTTGTAAAACTCAAATGCCCAAGGATAATCAAAAGGTTTATAATAATCCCTTTCTGTTAATAATTTACTCATTTATCCCTCGCAACTTAGACAATCTGATTGCTCAAAAATTATCTCTCTTTTAGCCTGAGAAGTAATATTATCAGCTCTACTGATAGCTTCACTTCTTAAATAATATAATGTTTTTAAATTCTTTGCCCACGCTAACATATGGACATTATGCAAGTCGGCTTTGTTCACATCAGGTGGAAAGAATAAGTTTACACTTTGTGCCTGACAAATATATTCTTGTCTTACAGAGGCATGCTCAACAACCCATGACTGATTGATTTCAACTGCTGTTTTAAAAACATCTTTCTCCCAATCATCAAGTATATCTAAATGTTGAACACTTCCTTTATTTGCAACTATACTTCTCCATGTTTCTGTATACCCTTCATAATCTGTTCTATCTTTGATAATTTTATCCAAGAATTTATTTTTAACTAGATTACTTCCTGTTTTTGTTTTTTGAGTATAAGCATTTGCTCTAAATGGCTCTATGCTTGGTGAAGTATTACCACAAATAATACTTGAACTAGCGTTAGGAGCAACAGCAAGTAAATGTGCATTTCTTACTGATGCGGTATCATCGTCAGGGCACGCGCCTCTTTCGATAGCTAGTTGTCTAGTTTCTTTGTCTGCTTCTCTCTTTATTTTCTCAAACATTTCTAGATTAACACTACCTGCCATAGCACTTTCAAACGGTATACCATTCTTCTGTAAATACGCATGAAAGCCCATGGCGCCAAGTCCAATGCTTCTCTCCCTCATAGCACTAAACTTAGCTTTTTCTAATTGTTCTGGAGCGTTATCAATAAAGTACTGAAGTACATTGTCTAACATACGAATTAAATCTGGAATAAACGCTCCGTGGTTTTTCCACTCGTCAAAATATTCTAAATTAACTGAAGATAAACAACATACTGCAGTTCTTTCTTCATTCGTTGCAAGAGTTATTTCACTGCAAAGATTACTATGATGAACTCTTAAACCTTTTCTTTGTTGAAAGTCAGGCAACTCATTATTTACCGCGTCTTCAAACATAATATAAGGCTCTCCAGTTTCCATTCTATTCTGTAACAGTTTTACCCATAAAGCTCTTGCACTTACTGTTTTAACCACTCTTTTAGTGTGGGGATCGATAAGATCCCAGCTATCATCGAAATTATCAATTTTTCCAGCGTTGTGTATTCGTTCCATAAAGGCATCAGAGACAACAACACCATGGTGCAAATTAAGACACTTGCGATTACTATCACCACCTGTAGGCTTCCGTACATCTAAGAACTCCTCTATCTCGGGGTGGTTTATGTGTAGGTAACCAGCGTATGAACCCCGTCTTGTCACACCCTGACTAAATGCTAACATTTCAGCATCTACTACTTTAATAAAAGGTATTACTCCAGTAGATTCAGACCCTTTGGATGTTCTAGTTCCAATAGAACGAACATCAGACCAGTGTCCACCAATACCACCACCAAAACTACTTAAAAAAGCATTTTCAGTAAAGTGGTCTGTAATACCTTCTCTACTATCATCTACATAGTTTAGAAAACAACTAATTGGTAAGCCTCTTCTTGTACCACCATTAGATAGTACAGGAGTCGCAAACATAAACCATAAGTTACTGACATAGTCATATAAACGCTGTGCGTGGTCTTCGTCATCTGCAAATGTTTCTGCAGCACGAGCAAACGCTTCCTGAGGAGATGTTTCTCCAGGAATCATATATCTATCTTTGAGAGTTGCTATTGCAAATTCATCAAGCAACTCATCTCTACTATAATCTATCTTTACTGACATAATTATCTACCAATCCTATTATTTCTTCTGCATGACCGAGAACTGCTCCGTCAACATCATATGTTAAATCCATAAGTTTTACACCTGTTTCTAGTCCTTCTACACCGAACTCATTTAAGTTCTGAATGAATTTATACTTTCCATCAAGTGGCAAACTTGCCATAATATCAAATACATCACCGTATTGTTCAATTAACTGAGTAGCACGCTTTGGTCCAACTCCGTCAACTCCTGGAACATTATCTCCTTTATCCCCTGTTAAGCACTTGTACGTTAGAAAGTACTCAGGCTCAAAGTCATAATGCTCATCCCAGTTATGCACTGTTGTTTCTTTTCTTGTAACAGTCGAAAAACGACTGATTTTATCATCGACTAGTAAATCCCAGTCTTTATCTGATGATATCAACCAAATTTCATCAACTCCTAATTCTTCTCGTTGTTGTGTAATTAGTGCTGCTATATCATCAGCTTCTGTTCCAGCATATTTTAAAGTCAAATATCCTTTCTTATTTAGAGTATTCATAGTTGTTTGAAACTCTGCAAGAAATTCTAAAAATTCTGCTTCTTCTTCTGCTGTTTGTTCTGCATATCGTTCTTTACGATTTGCTTTATACTCTGGATATATTTCTTTTCGATAGTTACTACCACCATCTCCAAGTACAATAATATGTCCACAGTTATAGGACTTTGCAAGACTTTCTACTGTCCGAACATAATCATGTTCAAAGTCGTTGTTGCCTTGATGTTTCCATCGGAAAGCTAGATTGAGTCCATCAACAATCAATAAGTTCCCATTCGGGATTGGCTTTCCATGGCTCGTAAACTGTATCGCCATTTGTAAATTTTACCTCTTGTGTTTCTAAAAATTGTTCAGCTAAGGTAACATAACACCCTAACCAGTTTATATACATATGTTTTTTGTAAAGTGGCTTTCTTGTCGTTGCCACATACCATTGAGAGTGGTTTTCTTTAAAGAATAGTATAGGCTCTTGTTGCATTTCTTGAGCCTGTTTTACTAGCTTTGACCACCAACCTACAAATTTATTACTCTTTTGAGTAAATATTTTGTGATTGAAGGACATATCTCTATAGAATTTTACTTCAATAGTAAATAAATTATGTTTGTGGGCTACCATCAAATCGCCTTTGATTTTACCACTACCAGAACCAGGCGTCTGTACGAACGCCTCGCCTGTATGTCTATGTAACATTCCTGCTACTTTGATTTCTGCGTCGTTTCCTTTTCGTCTACCATTAACCATTTAGCACCTTCTCGAGTTCTAAGTAACCACCTATAAGCTCGCCATCTACAAATATTTGTGGGAAGGTTCTTGCTTGTGGAAATAACTCTCTTACATCTGCTGGTTGAAACTCTTTGCCCATTGTATTGTAAACAACTTCATGAACTGAATTATGATTCTCTGCCATCATTTTTGCTTTTGAACACGCAGGACAATTTGGTATACTATATATTTCTACTTTCATTAGTCTAACCTCGATATATTATTTTCTTTTATAATTTCAATTTTTTCTAAGAGTGGGTGAGTCCAGCCATGAGAAACCAAATAAGTATTTAGATTTTCTTCTTTTAGCAGGACTTCCACTACTTTTTCTTTTCCTTGTTCATCTAGTGCTTGATTTACTTCATCAAGAAAGAGAACATTAATTTGACTTCTACTTATTGAAGTCATCAGTTTTCTAATGGCGACTAACGTTGCAATATTTACTCTTGCTAGTTCACCTGAAGAAAGTGCAAGTATATCAATAATATTTCCATTATCAGATACTTCCACATTTAGTTTATCGTTTGTTACAACGAAATTTATACTGAATCTACCATCACTAAACTCTGCTAAATACTCATTCGTAAGTATTTCTAGTTCTTTAACAAGGGACTCTATTTTGTATGCGAGGAGTCCGTTTGTTGAGAAAGCTTTTTTAAGTGTTTCAAGTATCGCCAGTTTGTTTTCTGAACTTTCCAGTGCATTCTCGAGTTGAGTAAGTTGCTCTTGAAATTGTCCAGTTTGTTCAAGAATAATCCCAATTCTTGTATTGTGTCTTTCTCTTTGTTCATTTTCTTCTACTACTTTTTGGATTTTATTCCTAGTTTCCAAAATCCTTGAACGAAGGTCAGCAATTTCTCTTTCAAGTTTTTCTTTGTTGATAGCTTTTGAGGGGAGGCTGTTGTCAATAGACCTGTAGAGGTTTTCCCAATCTTCGATATCTTGTTTTGCTTTCCTATGATTTTCATTATTTTCTATTACCTTTGCATATTTTTCTTGTTCTTTTCCAATTATGCTTTCGACATTTTTAACTCTGCTTTCGTGTTCTGTAAGCGACTGCCTAACAAATGTTTGGTCAATAGACTGCTCACATGTAGGACACTCAGCGTCTTTCATTTCTGCCAACTCTTTATATTTGTCTAGCATTTTTTGCTCATGCATAAGCTCACTCTTCCAACCTCCTAAAGCAGTGAGTTGTTGGCTGGCATCTATTTTTTCTGGGTTAGCTTGCAGTAAACGTTTTGCAGAATCAATGTCAATATTTTTTAACTGTTGTTTCAGATTTTCATTCTGATTTATTTTTTTATTCTTTTCGGAGATATTTTCAAATTCTATTTGTAGAGAACGCAAAGATTCCTCGTCTTCTTCCGACTCAAATGGTAAATCCATTTTTGAAAGTATGGAAGTATCTTCGAGAATATTGTCTTCTAACCATTTCTCAATTGTTGCAATTTTGGCGTTGCTTGCTGTAATATCACTAGACGCTAGGCGTACTTCTTCTTTGAATATTTCAAAGTAAGAAACATACTCGTCAAGTTTCAACAAGTCAATTAAGAACTTTTTACGGTTTGTATCTGTTGCAGTTAAGAACTGTAGCGATGCATTAGTATTTTGATAGACTAACTGTGAAAAAGTTTTGAAATCAATTCCAAGAACTTCTCCTAATGTTTTGTAAGTATTAGACGCTGTGTGCGAACTAATATCTTCTCCATTTTTTGTTAGCTTACATTTGAGTGTTGCACGCCGTATAACAGTAATGTTATATACATCACTGTCAACAGTAAACTCGAGACTAATATCATATCCTTTGTTAACATATCTATTTGCTATATCCGCCTTTTTAACATTTTTACTATTTTTATTAAATAGTATTTCTTCTAAAATTAATGGAATAGATGACTTACCTACTCCATTTGTACCCACTAATTGTGTAAGGGTGTCTTTTGATAAATCTATTTCATTACCTTCCCCGTATGAAAAGCAATTATCCCATTTCAACTTCTGAAGAATAATCATTGAAAACTCCTATAATATTTTTAATTTTTTCATCATCAAAGTTAAGTATTTCTTTTAAATACATAACTAACTCGTCAGAAATAGAAAGGTCTGATGTTAAATTTAATGTAGCGTCAATCTCTCTACGAACTACTTTTTTATCAAGTAATTCTGAGTTCTTGACTTTAGCTAAATCTTGTACATCTCCCTCTAGTTCATAGATAGTATGATGAAATTCAGTTTGTATCATTTCATTCGGGTCTTCCACAGTCTTACGAATAAGTTGTGGTAAGTTGAATTTATGCCATGTCCAATCATTCATTTGATTAGGGTTAATTATTAGATAACCCGTTTGGACTTCGCTTCTGTGAAAAGATGTTGTCATTGGACTTCCTGGATACACAATATTTCGTTGAGTATTCTCGTGAGCATGTAAGTCTCCAGCAAATACAACATCAAACTTATCAAATCTATCTAAATCTACTTCTGGTACTACATGAGGTGGTATTTCTCCACGAACATGAGTAAATAAAACATCTGCTTGGATGCTTTCTATTTGTTTCTTTTTATGCAAATCCGCATAGGGAAGAATTGCCCAATTATCCTCGTAGTGTGTTTCTGTTACTACTTCTACTAGAGGATTTATACTATTTGTGGCACGAATTAAATTACTAAAAAATGTATGATTTTTTCTAGTTGCTTCGTGGTTTCCATCATAAATAATTGTTCTTACTTTTTGTTGTTTAACAAAATCAAAGTAAAGAGTAAGTTCATCCATAGAAGGAACTCTATCAAATAAATCTCCGCCTATGATATGTAAGGAAACATTATGTTCGTCAATAGCATCTTGCACTTGTTCAAAAAACATTTGATATCTAGCACAAGCCCATGCTGTGGGGACATTTTTTTGTCCTAATTTAATATGCCAATCTGCTGTAAATAAAATCATTTAATCCACCTAAGTCCATGTAATTGTTTTATGTCTGACCATATAAACCAAGCGTAATCAGTAGAGTCAGTTCCACTGCCTGTAAATGAAGGTCTTTTACTAAGTACGACCAGCCCATCAGGTGTAAATTGTTTCCAAAAATCATGTCTTGCTTGGCTTCCTAAAAAATTAATTCTTAATAACATGATTACTGTTGAAGCACACGCTATGGAGTGCTCAATAAATTCTCTTGCAATACTAAAGGGTGGATTGGTGAGGATTAAATCTACCTCACCATCCCACTCAAAATAATCTTTGCCTTCTTGAATTTCTGTCCAAGAAGTCTTGATTCCTTTGTTTTGTAGAAAAGATACTATTCTGCCATCTCCTTTGCATGGTTCATGCGCAGTCTTAAATTGACTCCAATCAATAGGGAGTTTTTCGTAACACCACTCAGGAGTTGGATAAAAATCGTATGCGTTTCTAGGCAACGAAGTCCTCGCCTGGTTGCCATTCACAACCTGTTAATCCACCAGCTTTAATTGCTTGTAGAGTTCTAAGTACTTCGTTGGCATTTCTGCCTGTATCAAGTGCATTTACACTTACGTGCTGTACAATATCATTTCTATCTATGATATATGTGGCTCTATAGCAAACACCTGCTTCTTCGTTTACTATTCCAAGTTTAGAAGACAGTCCTAAACCGCAATCTGCAGCTAAAGAGTGTTTGATGTTGCCAATGAGTTCATTATCTTGTTTCCAAGCTAATTTACAGAACTCATTGTCGCCACTTATACCGATTACATTAGCTTCATCAACTAATATATCCATACCTGCAATTTCTGTAGGGCAGATAAAAGTGAAATCTTTAGGATAGAAGTAGACTACTGTAAAGTCATGTTTCAATGGTTCATAATGCTCAGTAACTGATACTTGTACAAACTCATTATTTTCATTAACACCCTGCAAAGTAAATGCAGGAAACTTCTCACCTACTCCAATCATGATACGTCAAACTCCTCTGAAATTTCTTCAGAAACAGAGCCTTCTTCGTTATTGATTCTTCTTAGAAGCTCTAACTGTGCATCAGCAGTAGGTCTTGGTAGGACATCGTCCATAGACTTTAGATTTGCAACTAAGTCTTTTTCCCAATCTTCAAGTTCTCTTGGTTTGCACTTAAGAACTTGTAGTTGATACTCAACATTAAACACCTGCGGACCAGTTTTCTTTCTTTTGAAATGAATATCGTAACCAGTCACTGGGTCTGTTGGGTCGCCTAATTCTTCCATCGCTACTATGATTTGGTCGAATAGTTTTCTTTTTAGATTAAGAACTTTTACACTTTTATCAGCGTAGTCAATGCACTGGACGGCATAAGACCATCCACATTTTAAGTCTGGATAAAAGTCGCGAACATGGTCATGTTCTACATTATTGAAAGTTTCTGAGTTTCTATCAAACGCTAAACATTCCATAGGAATATTCTTGTTGTTTTCACCCTTAATCCAATAGACATATCTAGGTAATAAATCACCTACTAGTCTAACATGATGATCCTCACCACTAGAATAGTTGTAAGTATCGATTTTTTCTTTTTGGGCTGAGCCCTTGGTTTTATTAAAATTTATTGCCATTAGTTTTCCTCAATGTCTCCTCGAAACAAAAGTGAATCCGACCATCTTTTATTTCAAGCAGTCTGTTATTTATTAAAATATCTTCTGAAACTGGACATTCCAGAAGGTCTAGTGTGGTGTCTTTACTATTTACATAGTTGTGATAATTGCGAAAGGACGCGACACCTGCATACTCTGCAACTTCTTTATCACTACATGCTCGACCGACTTCAAGTAATTCTTTCGGATTCAGTAAGAACGACTTACCGCCAAATCGATACTGATAAAACTTAAAAGTCTTATCATAATAATTTTTAGGTTGAATCTTGTAAGTTATAATACGAAGGATTTGAATAATGTCATTGACATTTCCTTTGCTTATTTTTACAATCTTATTCCAGTCATATAGTAACATATATTATATCAAATTTTTAAGCGTGTGTCAAGAACTATTTTTCTCAGGTGTAGTACCATCTGAAGTTCCTGGATTAGGAGCATCTTGTTTATTCTCAACCCCAAGTAGTCTTCCTCTTCTTACCTTGTCGAGATGCTCTGGGTCAAGAGTAGCATGAACACCAGCTTGTGCCATTTTTACAATACTACCTTGGTAAACATAACTACCGCAATGCATTAGTTCTACTAATGGTAATGCCCATATATCTACTCCAAAGTTTCTTACAGTTTCTGAAAACATATAATCTTCTGATAAATATCTATTTTGATGATTAATAATACAATCAAAATATGCCATTATTTGTTCACCTCGTTCAAATTCTCCCTCTCTTAAATGGTCAGGAGTGTATAGTCTTTCAGGGTGGTGCTTATCATATTCTTCAAATACAGACCTATGTACAAACATAAATCCTGTTGCACCTTCTTTAATTTTTACTGGCTCAAACACAGGTGCTTGTCCGTTTGGATATGCCTCTGGTAAAGCATTAAATACCATATCTCCTGCAACTTTTTCTAAATCTGTAGGACTATCATCATAGTTTCCAGTTTTGGCTGCGTGTAATACTTTTTCCCAAGCAATAGTTTTCTTTGGATATAATGCACAAAAAACTTGCATTTCAGGATTTTCTGCTAATAAATGCCACATATAGATTAAATCCATTGCATTCCACGCTATATCACTATCTATAAATAGTAAGTAATCGCAGTCACTTTTTAAGAAGTTTGCGACACAATAGTTTCTAGCGCGAGTAATTAGACTTTCATTAAACATATAATAAATTTGTAAATGAAGCCCATGAGTCATACATACAGCTGTAGTATCCATTAAGGACTTAGTGTATAGTCCGTGGCACTGACCGCCATACATAGGTGTTGCTAAATACACTTTGCTTTTACGCATTTCCTCTATATTTAGCTGAATTTCTTTTGATGTCATAAAATTTTTACCTCGTAATCTTGTTTTAGATAATACCCCATTCGGGCATTAGCTTGTCTCGCCGCAGTCTTTCCTTTCAAATGAATATCAACTACTACAGGAGTTTGTTTATTTTCTATTTTTCTTATAACTCTACCAATCAACTGAGTGAGTAATGGTTCATTATTTACTGGTGTTCCTAACACTAAACAACTTAAGTCATTTAATGATATTCCTTCAGAGAAAATTGACTGTGTTCCAAATAAAATATTTTTATTTCCTTTTATTTGCTCCATTACTTTTTCTCTATCAGTAAATTCCATATCTCCTGTAATTGATACAGCTTTGTCCCCGCAAAGTCTAGCACACGCCTTTAGAAATGCAACTCTATCTGACACTACTAATACTTTGTGACCTTGTGCAGCATACTTTGAAGCAATCAAAGATACGCTGTGGACGTATTCTTCATTGTAGGCTAAGTGATTAATCCTCTCCGCCCACGGAGTAAAAGAACCGTCTAAAAATCTAATATCAGATTTTATTATATGAATCTCTGGTATTAAATAATTTTCTTTTGGTGGTTTCATTACATTGTGACCAAAGTAATCACGAAAAACCACATGACGACCATCTTTTCGTTCGAGTGTTCCTGTCAAGCCTATCTTATAACGAGTAGGCATTTCGTCTACTATTCGTGTAAAAGTAGGACTACTGACATGATGCATTTCGTCTAAAATCAATGTCCCAAACTCTTGTTTTAGATCGTCCATTCGTCGGTACAATGTTTGGATATTGCCGACACAGATAGGGGCTTTTATATTAAATTGTCCACTACCTATTCTGCCTGCTTGTATTCCAAAGCATTTTTTTACCTCTTTTTCCCACTGATTTCTTAAGTTAGTTGTGTGGGTAACAACTAATGTTTTTTGACCAAGTTTCGCTGCGATAGCTAAACCTGTAAATGTCTTTCCCCAACTTACCCAAGCGTTAATTATAGAATTGTCTTGGACTTCGTCATGTACTATCTTTTGGCTTGGTCGTAAATCAAACTTAAATTTTTCATGTTCTACTGGCACTGAAACTCTTTTATCGACTATTTCGTATTCGTCTGGTATCAAATCCATTCTTCCAATAGGTATGGAAATTAAACCTTCTTTTATAAAACGAATTGTTTTAAATACTAAAGGCGGGTCTGATGGTATTCTAGGTGCAATAGTATAAGTCAGTTCCTTTTCGATAGAATTGTGCAAATCTTTATTTACACTCATGTATATTCTGTTACTAAGAACTGCTTTCATATATCTTGTTTCTCAAATTCGTACTAGAAAAAGAGTGCTGTCTACTTGTATAAAAAATCTCGTGCAACCCTTTACCTGTAAAATGTCTGTCGACATAATCCTCTCCAACAAATCGAAGATGTATTTTTGTAGCTTCTAGTAAATCTAATAGACTTTGTTCTGTGTCATATGGAATAATCTCGTCTACGTACTTACAGGCTCTTAACTGTATATATCGTTCATATACTGATTGCACAGGCTTATTCTTTTTCTGCCTATCAATAGTAGGGTCTGTTTGTAATCCTACTATTAAGTAATCACAATTTTCTTTTGCTTCTTTTAGCATTACAATATGTCCAGCATGAAGTAAATCAAAAGCGCCACAGGTAAATCCTATACTCATATTTTTACTCCTGCCCTTCTTGCATCTTGTTTTCTTCCTTGTTCTCTAATTTTTCTACTCTTTTCTGATATTGGTCTCAACATCCATAAGTAATCATTTTTTGCTGTTTTCATCAAATTTAATCCATTTGCCATCTAAAGCACCATTAACAAAATGCCAAGTAGTCATTTTATCTACTACACTTTTATTTGCTGTTTGTCCTATATGTACTCCTGCCGCATAAATCTGCTCATAATAAATATGTCTTAGTAATGCTTCTGTTCTATCTTTAAAAGTCTCTTGTCTGTGGTTGTTATCCCAAGGACTAGACCAGCCTAGTTTATTTTTTCTACTTCTTACATGCTCAGGAATAAAATCTGCCATAACTTCTCTTAGAAAATATTTGTAAGTTCCTGTAGGCCAACCTGCTTTTTGTTTCATTTTCATTCTACCATCTTTATGAAAGTGCCATCTAACAAAGTTTTGCCCTAAATATACAGGTCTTGATTCCATTCCAAACATTCCTGCTGTTTGGTCAGTTGCTAGAATATTCTGCTCTGAAGTCATAATTAAATCAAATAATAATCCATTATTAAAATGGTCAGTATCAGACCAAATATGCGGAGGTATGCCTTCTAGTTGTTCTTGCGCTCTTTGAAGAGTCTCGTCATCATACCCCTTTGTAAATCTTTTGGCATGATGATTATATCCACTAAATAACTCGTCTGCACTATCTCCTGTAATTACTACTTTACACCCATCAGCTGCTGCTGTTTTATTTAAAAGATATCTAGGTGCTTGTCTTCTCCAATCAGTCCAAGAGTAGTGAGTATTGTCTTGCCATTGCTGTCCAAATACTTTACCATCTTTTCTTTTTAATAGTACTTTTTTATAAGGCACTCCCCATTCTTTGCAAGTTTTAACTGCCATATCAGATTCTTTTTTAAATCCTCTCATGTAATAGTGTTTGCCTTTGCTTTCTTCATAATCACAGATATACACATTTAAATCGATATCCATATCTTTGATTATACCCAATGCACAAGTGCTGTCTAATCCACCACTTAAAAATAATGCTGTTTTTTGTTTACTTTTTGCAATTTTTCTAACACTAGCAATTAGTCTATCTCTAAACTCATTTAAATCATACTTTTCGCTTTTTATTTTATAGTAATCCCATAAGTTCCACGATTTTATACTTCCAGTATTTAGATTCATTTTTGATATCTGTCCTGGAGCAGTCTTCCATATATTTTTATATGGAGTTTCTTTTTGAGGCCACTGTGGATTTCTTAAGAATCGAGGGTAGCCTGACTGGTCAACTCTTTTATGTATAAAACTTTTTAGACTTGTACTAAGTGTCCAATTGCCATTTTCATCTTCGCCATACCACAATGGTTTAGTTCCAAAGTGGTCTCTACAGTAATATAATATTCCTTCTTTTGGCTTGTAAAATACAAAACTGCCATGAAAGTCAGAAAATTCTACAAACTTATGCCCATATGTTTCAAATCCATGAGCTAAAAATGCTGTATCATTAGCAATGTTAGAATCATACATCTCGCCATTAAACACCATTATATTACCTTTCTTAGTTACAAATGGTTGAACTTGATGTTCTCCATTAATATCAAGTAATACATGCCCCATAGCAATTCTACTGTCTTTCCATATACCAGTATCATCGGGGCCTCGCATCTTCTGAGCTTCTATCATAGGCTCAATGCTAATTATATCACTTGTTACTACAAATCCACACATTAGTTTTCTAAAATTGATGTATCTATATCGTCTATATCTGGTAGCTTATCTGGATAAAATTCATCACAATCTACCGCAAAATTTATTTTTTCTTTCATTACTCTACTAGCTTGATGCTGAGAGATAATTGGGTCTGTTACTACACTCTTATGGTACTTTTCAATATAACACCACTCTGGAGGCAGTATTTCATACTCATATTTACCTGAGTTTAATACTTCACTAAGTATTTTTTGATCCCATACCATTCTATCTTCTTTTTGTCTATCTACCCATTCTTCTAATAATTTTTTTGATTCATTATTATTTGGAAAATACATTGTAGAACTAATTAATTCATGTACTAACTTCCAATGACTTTCTTCCGCTCTCCATGACATAATATAGAAATTTGGATAGTTTCTATTTATTTCATCTATAGGTATAGGTCTTTCTATTACTCCATCTGCATCAATCCATAGTAAATCTTCATTAAATTGATTTAAGCATTTCAAAATGTACTCTGGTTTTATACTAATGTTTTCTTCCCATTTACCAATAGGTAATAATTCTTCCATGTGTACACTATACCCAAACTTGTCTAAAGATTTCTTTAGAGGTTTAACTACTTCACTGTAGTCACTGGTATAGAAATTTACTATCCTACAATTTTCCATTCTAGTATTGAATCCTCTTGTATATCTTCCCATCTGTTAAATTCTATATCACAGACAAGTATTTTATCACTATCTAACTTACCTTTTAGTATATTTGGTATAGTCATAAACTTTTCACATAAAGTATATTCTCGTTCTATAATTCTGCCTGATTTTAGACTTTCAAAACGAATGAGTACAATATGATTTTGTAATTTTTGTTTTAATTTATTTATATCTTGCGCCATGTGTCTTTTTTCCTCTCTTCACAATATTCCCATATTTTCCATGGTATTCCTCTTTTGTATAGGATACCGCACCATCCCATGCCTTCTTGAGGAGGTCGTGCCTCCACAAAGGGGAATGGAACATCTTTAAGCCAGACAACTGATGCAATATCCTTTTTTTCCACTTTTCGTATCTTATGGTATTTAAGTGTTGCCGTTTCTGTCTTTTCATTATACCAATATACTCCTTCCGTATCTATAAAATGTTTACCCCTATGTTTCATCATACCTACATGGTCTTCTACCATATAGCGTAACGGATAAAGACTCCGCATGGGAGTCTGTAATCTTCTCATACCTATCGTACTACCTGTCATATTTTTATCATCTACAACTTGGTCGCCTATGATAAGTAATCCATCTATTTCTTCAGGTTCATCTGAAAGAACATAAATTGGAAACCTCATTTCATTCCAAAGCCTCCATATAGTCTTTCTCTTTCTGCACCGTAAGTAGTGTCTAGACAAAACACTGCTAAATGAATTTCTTCACGAGTAACCCTAAAACCATAAACATTGTTCTGTAAATCAATGAGTGTTGCATGAAAATTAGTCATTTCATTATTTTCATATATACCGCAAGCTACTTCTTCTTTCTTTCTAGTCAAAGCATATAAATAGGCACACTTAGCACCTTTAGGAAAAGACATAGGGCCAGTAAAGTCAGGCCCTACAAATACAAATCTACTTATTACTTTACCAGGTATTTGTAATCCTGTTAAGGGAAAACTTGTTACATGCTTTTTCCAAAATACTTTGCTAGGATATCTACTATGAACATCCATAACTATTTTTTTCTCTTGTAAGAATCTGTCTATACTATGGTCGTCTTTAATATCTACATAGGTATAACATTCTGTCTTTTTCCCATAAGGTTCTCTTTCCCAGTACGATAATGCTTTATTCCAAAGCCACTCTGTGTCTGCTTCAAACTGTACTTCATACATTATATAACTTCTCAAACTTACCTAATGAATAGTCATCAGCAACATCGAAATCACAACCGATAGGAGCATCGGGTATTGATAGCCCTCTGTCTGCCTGTACAAACTGTTTAAGTTTTTCTGAGTAATGTTCTATTTCATCTTCAGGAACTTCAGCAAGTATTGAGTCATGAACAAGAGCAAAGATTTTTGACTTCATTCCTGTTTCTCGAATGTATTTCTGTGTTTCTATTGCGCCCAACAGATTGATGTCAGAAGCAACAGATTGCACAAGAAAGTTAATGCCACTACGAACTTCGTGAGAAGCAATACCTTTGTCCTGTGAGAACACATTTGGGAGCCTTCGTTTACGACCAAAGTGGCTGTATAGGAACCCATTAGCTTGTGCAAACTTTTGCATGTCTGATAACCATCTCTTTAGATTTGGGAAAGCGGTAAAATAATCTTTAATTGTTTCATTTGCTTCTTGCACAGTAAATTCTTTACCACTATCCTTGGTAACCTGCCAACTAATCTTTGCTGGCCCAGCACCATACATAATACCGAAAGTCACAGCTTTTGCTTGTTGTCTCTTATCGCCATAAAGTTCGGCAACTTGTTCGACATCGCAAGGAAGTCGAAAAACTTGTTTCGCAATCGTACTATGGAAATTTCCACCAGATTGAAACACCCGCTGTAGCCCTTTATCATTAGCAAGTACAGCAGCACAATAAACTTCTGCTGTTGTTAAGTCCATGGCAACTATCTTATGACCCGCCTTTGCCTTGATACAACCCTTAACTGTGGGATTGTCTCTTGGAAGCTGTTGCATGTTTAGTTTACCACTAGATGATAGACGACCTGATGTTGTACCATGTAGGTTGAAACCAGTACGTAGTCTGCCATCTCTATCAAGATTCGGTATAATTTTGTCAAGATATGTATTTTTGATTTTTACTTTTTGACGAACTTCAAGAATATGTTTTGGTACTTCATGTTCTTCAGCAAGATTACCTAAGACTTCTGCGTCAGTTGACAATGCACCCGTTGCAGTTTTCTTATCAGATTTGAGTCCACAATAGTCAAACAACAAAGTTCGAAGTTGTAATGTACTGTTTGGATTGAATCCTTGATTATCTTGAATAAATCTTTTTACTTCAGGAATTCCTTCAAGTGCTGTCACAGCTGCATCGATATCTTCTTGCATACGCTTTTGTCCAAACTCTAAGCGAGCTTTGTCAAAAGGAACACCATTACTCTCTACATCTTTAAGGAATCTTACTCCTTCGATGAGTAGATTCTTATACACCCACATTAGCTTTTCATTCTTCTTCAAAGCACTTTCAAATTTTTCAAACAATAAGTAAGTAACTATAGCATCCATTGCAGCATAGTTCTGCATGACTTCGAATGGAACCATTGAATAATCAAAAGATTCTTTGAGTATTCCTGTTCTTCTTTTAAAATCTTGAATCCAGTTATCTAGTTCTGCTTCATAATCTCCGTAGTCAGTGTGTTTGATTGCAAGTGTCTTCAAGCCGTGTGTGCCTGGTCTTTCGTCAAACATATAGTGCATAAGCATAGTATCTTCAAAGTTTGGAAACTCGAAGTTGAAATGGTACTCAAACCATTGTAAGTCAAATTTACTGTTGTGAAAAACTACTCGTTTCTTATTGAATAGTTCTTGCATAAGGGCTTCTAGTTCATCATCTATACACTCACAGTCAATATATACACCATGCTCAGGCTCATAAGACATAGAAAATCCAAGCATATAGCCGTCCCTACAATATAATGCAGAGGTCTCGGAGTCAAGTGCGATGAAATCATTTGGACTTTCAATCGCTGCCTTAACAAATTTAATTGCTGTTTCTGTGTCTTGTATGCCATAACATCTATCCTTAGGTATTCTCTTTTGTGTTAATTCTCCGCTTACATATCCCGTTATACTCTCGACGGCTTCCTCGAATGACTTCTTTGCTTCTGGTCGAAACTTTATCATTGCAGGATTGATTATTGCTAAAAACTTATCTTCAACTATTTTTCCATTGTACTCTGTTATTGATGTCTTTTTTGTAAAAAATTTAAAAGGCTCTGAGCCTACAAGAATGAGGTAATCGTACGCATCGATTTCGATTTCGATATCTACATCTTTTTTAAGAATTTTCTTTTTAGAACTATCACTACACAGAGCAAATCTATCATGCTCGAAATCAAAGTACTTATTAAAATTTGTACTTGATGGTATTGTTTCTATAAGTGCTACTGCTGCCATGGAGTATATCCTTTGCTTTCACAAGCATCAAAATATCTTTTTATGTGAACAGGGTTTCTATTCATATGTACCCATTCACCCAGTAACTCTACTATTCCCCAATCTTGCCAAGATTTAGAATTATAACTATTGGTTATTGTTAATAATTTACTACTTTGAGCTGGTGTTATTTCTACTTTATTTTCTAAATTAAAATTTAGTCTAAATTTATTTACACTAAATCGTCTATCAGATACAGGGCTTCCTGTCTCTTCTTGCCATTTCTTTCCTGCTTCGATTAATTGAGTAAGGTACTTTTGATACATTGTACCTATATCTTCAGTTTTTACACCAATAATTGATGCTCTTCTTCCTGCTGATTTTTCTTCTTCTACAGTTTCTACTGTTGCTTTTACTCCATTAATGATTCCTAACTTTTGTTTGGTAAATATTGATATAATTGTACTAGCCTCACTAGGAATCGCTGTGACTAATTCATTTTCTAAATTACTTAAAACTTGTAATGTCATGTCTTTCTCCTTATCCATACAGCTTTTCCTTTAAGCGTTGGATTTCATTATTACTTAAATTCCCAGGATCAACACTATCTCGTAATTTTACTACTCTTGCAGATAGTTCTAATTTTTCAGCAAGACTTTTTGCATTTTCTGCAGCTTGTCTACCTGCTTCGTCTCCATCAAACATAATGTCTATTCCTTGAACACCTTGTAATTTTAACAAACTAAGTTTAACCCAATTCACTTGTTGTGTTCCAAAGCAACATATTGCATTTTTGAGACCTTTATCCCATAAGTTAAGGGCATCAAATATGCCTTCTACTAATATTACTCTGTTTTGAATTGGTTTTACTTTAGCAGGACAAAAAGGCATCTCTACTCCACTAGGGTAGATATAATACTTGTTTGTCCCAAGTCCATCAATAGTTCGGCCTATTAAAGCCACTGTTTTTCCTGTGATATCTCGGATTGGAAAGATGATGCGGTTCTCGAACTTAGGAACATTCCAAGTGAATGCGTCCCATATCTGTAGAGTTTCCTCAGATATATTACGAAAACCGCCACCATGCCATGCCATACGGTCTTTTGGGAGTTGTATACCAATGGTTTCGCTTTTAACTTTTTGTATTTTTTCTTTTATTCTGTGCATACGAACTTCTAATGGAGAAGCTGGTGCGCCAAAATAAGTAAATAAGTTTCCTTTATATCCACATGAAAAACAATGGAATATGCCAGTTATTCTATCAACACGCAGCGAAGGGTTATTATCGTCATGCTCTGGATTCAGGCATTGTATTTTTGCATCCCTCCCCGAAAGGGTGAAGGTAATACCTTTGTCGATTAATAGTTCTTCAGCTGTCATTTATTCCTTATGTTTATCAAAATATATTATATTATAACAAAATTTTAACCTCATGTCAAGATATATTTTCTCATTCCTTACCTTCATTTAAGTTTCTTTGCTGTCGCAAATTTGTGTTTAGCTAGATATTTTCCGACAGTTTTGCTGTTCCCTATATATCCTGCCTCTCTTTCATCATTCCCTCTATATTCATGTTTGCTGCCTTCTATTTTTCTTAATAACTTGTTCGACATATTCTCAGGATATGCGTCAAACGCTATACTTAATCTAGGAATCTTTGTACTGTTTATAGGTACACTATGTGGTATTAAAGAACTAAATAATGCTAATTGTCCTATTTTATTCTTTATTACTTTGTCTCCATACATAGTTCCTGTCTTTTCGTCTCCCCAAATGAAGATGTTTCCTACAGGAAAATGTACGCCTGTGTTTGTATGTGCGTGACACGGTATTCCTTGGTTTGGTCTAAGTATATTACCCCAGCACTGTACATATGTTGGTTCATCAAACAGTGTACTCAGTTTATCTACTAAAAATGGCAATTCATCTAACCAGTTAAATTTTTCAAAAGTCGATGTTAGATTATGATAGTTGTTTTTTGTACTAAAGTTTTCTATAATATAATCTTCTAATTCAAAAAACTTTGTTTTTATATATTTACATTCTTCATAAGTTAAGAAATTATCAATAAATTTTATATCTATTTTGTGTGTTTCCATTTTAACTCGTCTCCTATCTTTTCAAACTCTTTGTAGTCTGTTCCAAGAGAATCGGTGGTGTCTTCATAATACATTGATTTCCATACTAATTCTAGCATTTGAAAATATATAGCAACTATTCTATCTCTTTCTTCTTTTTGCCCCCATAAATAAAATACTAACCACCATTCTTTATCAAATCTACATACATCTATTTCTTGTTCGTGTAATTCAGGCAAGTTAACTAAACATCTTAGTCTTTGACTTCCTGCAATAGGGTACCAGTTTGGCATGCAGAGTATGGGAGATTTTACTCCGTCGACTGCCAAACTTTCTTCTAACCTCTCGTTTAGTGGTACGCCTTTAATATTTTCTTTAACTTTCTCTTGTTCTAATAACCACCCTATTTTTCTTTTATACCATGTATGGGGTGGTAAAGGTACTAATTCTGCTGTTTCTCTATTAACTCTATCATACGCCATTGTATATATCCTCTAGTACTTCTTCATATATTGGTCTAAATTCTTCCATTGTAGGAACACTTATTTTAACTTTACTTTCTTCATTGTGATATAGTATTTCTGCACAATGTAATATCCATGCTTCCTGTAATTGTTTTTCTGTATACATTATCATAAATCGTAAGTGTCCTCGCCTGTTGTCATTGTTTCTTTTAATTCTGCTTTTTCATCAGGGTCTATAGCAGTGTGCGGACCAATCTTTAATGTGTCCCAGTTCATTTCAGAAACAAATGTTTCTGCTTTTCCATTTCTCATTTTATCACATTTGAACTTGATACACGGCTCTGAGTCTCCCCAATGTTGTATACTGTAAGCTGCGTCTACAGCATCGAGTATACCTTTTGAAAATCTTGCTTCTCCTTTCTCGTTTGTTTGGAAAGCAGAAAGGACTAGCACTTTATTTTCTTGTGCTAGTGATTTTAGTCCTTTTGAAATTTCTATTTGTTCTGTCCAGTCATACTGCCCCGACCTGCCAGGTGCATTATGTCTTCGTACTTGGTTTAGATAATCAACTATTACTAGACCAAGATTTGGTAACTGTGCTTGTTTTTGTCTGACTACGCTAATAATTTTTGCTAGTGTTAATGAAGGGTCATAGAATACGTCTATCTGTGGAATATTTGCTAGTTTGTTTCGTGTAAGTGCGTAGTGAAATTTGTCAAAATCTCTGTGACCTTTGTATTCTGTGAGGGATTCCTCTCCATTTTCAAAACGGGTAGCCCACCAGTCAGCAACCTTGTCCCACTCCAAAGGAGAAAGATTTTTGGTTTTAATTCTGTTAGTGGGCACACCACATTCGAGTGCGCAAATTCTCTGTAGAATTTGTCGCGTGTCCATCTCAATAGTAAAATACAGAACAGACTTGTCTCTTTGGTGAGCTGCTGCTGCAATATTACAACAAGTGAACGATTTACCACCGCCTCTTGTACCACCGATTACGACTAGATCTTTGGGAGAGAAAGTGTAATCTAAATCGTACTCTTGGTTCAAGCCTAATGGTAAAAACTTTTGTAAATCATCTTCGTTGTCGAAGAGTTCAATCGTTTCCATACTTTCATTATCTTCTGCAGTATCTACTCTATCTTCGACTTGCACTACAATCTCTTGTAGTAAATCTATATTTTCACGCGCATCTGATATAGCTACTTGAGTTTCAATGTAGTCCTCTATCTTTGTAAGTATTTCTGATTGTGTAAATTGATTTTTTAAATAGTCTAGTAGTATGTAGGAATCTACATCTGTTTCTACAGTCTCGATTGCATATATTTTTTCTTGTAATTCTCTAGAACGGACTTCTAATTTTAAATCTTCAAATGTTGGTAACGCATGATACTTATGAACATGCTTATCTACTACTCTCCATAGTTTTCGGTACTCACCTTCAGGAAAATAGTGTTCCTTAAGACCATTCCAAGTCTCAAAGTCGCCATGATAGATGATTTGTTTTAGTAGTGCACTCTCAAGTGTCAATTCCGTCTCTCCCAGTTGATACAAAAAAGGGCAAGTAGACAAAGCCTACTCGCCCGAAAGTGGATAGGCTATTAACCTATTTCTTTTTTAGCAGCTCCATTATAGTCTGAGCATTGTAAGCCTCTTCTTGTAAGCATTGTTTTCACGCCTCTTACAGTTTTGCCGATTTCATCAGCAATTTCTTCAACAGTCATGTCAGAAATATCGACACCTGCTAAAGGATCAGCTTTGCTTGAACCTTTGGTTTCTTTCTGCTTAGGAATAGCATTGATTTCTCCTGCTCTTAGAAGAGATAATGCTTTACCTCTGATTGAGTTAACGCTTCTGCCTAAAGCTTCTGCGATGTCCTCAATAAATGCACCATCATTAACTAATGATACAAATTGTGATTCTTCCTCGTCACTGTAAGTTTTTACAGTTTCTACTTTAGGAGCAGGTTTAACATGCTCTGTAAGTTGCATAGAAAGGATTTTACCTTGAATTGACTTAGCTGTAAAAGCTCCGCCTTCAAAGTTTGATGCAATTTCTGCATATGTGTAAGAACCACTGTTGTCTTGCACGAAGTTTGCAAGTGTTGATTCTTGCTCGTCTGTGAAAGACTTAGATTGTGAAGCAGAAGCTAGTTCTACATCAAAACCCATTTTTCTTAATTTTGAACTAACACTTCTAACTGAAGTTTCAAGTTCGTCAGCTGCGTTTGCAACTGTTGCCTGTGATACAGGGCTTTCTCCACCGACGAAATCAACTAATTGTTGTGTTCTTTCGTCTGTCCATTTTGGTAATGCCATTTTTAGTTTTCCTCTATTAAATGTTTTAAATTGGTTACTATTAAAACGCCTCGGTCACGAGCCGTCTGTGTTTTTGCTGACTCAATTCCAGACTCATTTACTAGATGAGTACAGTCTTTTGTCAGACTTGATTTCACTACAAAGCCATAATTCTCTAGCACTGCTTGTGCGTGTGCTTTTGTTGGGTATGACTTCAACTTTCCTGTTATACATACGACGCCTGTGACCTCTTTTTTCTTATTAATTTTGTTATTCCAGTTGAAAGGTAATTTGTCAATGTAATTGTTTCCATAAAATTCGTCTTCTAGCCAAGCCAATAGATTAGCTGATGCTTTTGGTCCGATACCCGCTTCAGTACAACTTTTCTCGCTAATATCTTCGATGTGTGATATTCTATCGCATAATTTTTGAGAAGCTGACCGACCAATAAGTGGTATTGAGAAAGCTGGTAAAATATCGACCAACTTGCTACTCTTAGACTTTTCTAATTCATCATAGAGTTTCTCAGCTAACTTTTGACTGCCTAGACTTATGGTTAAATCCTCAACAGTTAGTTCGTAAAGTTCAGGATAATCCAGAACTTGTAGTTTATTAATTGTTGCAGGGCCAAGCCCTTTGATTTTAAGAGATTTTGCAAAACCTGCCAATTTCTTGTCCCATTGTGCTGGGCAGAGGTCGTTACGACAGTATAAAGTGTCGTTTACTAACTCTAATCCACTATCACAAGCGGGGCATAAAGTTGGTGGTATAATTTTTTGCAATTCTTTCTCTCTCTCAAATATATAATATATTATACAAAAAGTTTGAGCATCTGTCAAGAACTATTTTTGGGAAGGTGATGGATAAAGTGTAAATCAAATTTTTAATCCTCCTCATAGATATGGGTATCTTCTACCATATTTCTGTTTTTCCATTGAAAGCATAAAGCTTTCCATTTTTTAATTAAAGAATTTATCCAAATTTTTATCATAAATATCCTCTATTATTCTATCAGCGATTAACTGATGACCCTCCTCTAATGGATGGTCGCCTTTCCCATAAGGAACTTTTCCTTTTGTCCACTCATACCAGCCATCATCATATAACTCTGGTATCTCTTTGTAGTAATGTTTTTCTTTCATACGCCATTGGGGACTCCATATTATATTAGCTCCTTCTAGTCTTTCCTTGTTGAGTTGTTTTATAACTGGAGTAACTTGTCCTTTTGACATCCAATAAAATAAGTGAGGAATCCCTTTACTGTTTAGAAAATGCCTTAATGATATCATTCTATTAAGTGTATCAATAAGATTATATTCTACAGACCTCACAAATTTTATATAATTTTTCAACCCATTATACTGGGGTACAGTCATGTCGGGATGATCGAAGACTTCTACATCGTCTGCTATTTTTAGACTTTTTCTATCATACCTGAAAGATAAAAATCCAGCTTGTCTCCAAATTCTCTTGCTTGTTAAATATTCTAGTCGGTTTGGCCCCGACCATCCTATAATAACTAGCTTTGGTCTGTGTCCTGAAATAATGTCTTCCATAGTAACACGCCAGATTCTATCATTACTTCCTCCAACTTTGGAGTTTCTAAACCAATCTACTTTAAAGTGATTAGCAATTAAATTACAGAATACATTTTCAAAACGGTCTTGCAGCTCTGAGCCTTGCACAAAACTGCAACCATTGAAGTATAAGTCATAATTATTTTCTTTAAAACTCAATATACTTTTACTCCGTATCTTTTCTGAAAATCTAGTGCGTCCTCCCAAGTATTAACCATTGGTTGCCCTTTCACATTTAAACTTGTGTTTAAAAGCATAGGGACGCCTGTTATTTCATAGTATTCCTCTAGCACTGTTCGTAGTATTGAAGGACAATCCTTTTTAACTACTTGTACTCTTGCTGTTCCATCAACATGAGTTACTGAGTTGTAATCATGTTTTGCCTTAGCAACGAATTGCATATATTCATTTACATATCCATCGAAGTATTCTGTTGCAAACTCTTCGAGAATCGCTGGGGCAAAAGGACGAAACTTTTGTCTACGCTTGATGGTATTGACTGTATTTTTAATATCATAGCGGACATCACCAAGCAAAGACCTATTACCGAGCGCACGAGGGCCAAACTCTGCTTTTCCATTTGCTACTCCTGCTACCTTATTATAAATTAGTCTTTTTACTATTTTTCTAGGATTAACACTTTTATCAATGTTATATCCATGAAAGCAATGGTCGTACTTAATCCGTTGTTTAGTGTGGGCAAGTATGCAACCTAATGCACTACCTGCATCGCCAGGGCTAGGAAAAATCCACATATTATCAAATAATTCATGAATTTTACTATTTGCTACACAGTTTAGTGCAACACCACCAGCATAAGCCACATTTGGACCGTACTCTCTTGCTTTATGAAAGATTTTTAGTAATTCAATTTCTAAGTGTCTCTGTGCTGAACAAGCTATATCTTCAGCAGTATGCCAAAACCATTTATTTCTTTTGATTCCCTTATGATGATTCTCATTTATAAAGTCTATCATATCAACAGTACAGTCACCGAAAGCAGCCATACCCATTGTTATATACTCATCTTCGTTAGGGGTTAATCCAATACGCTTTGTTATAGCACTATAAAATAATCCTAATGACCAAGGATATTGTTTACTCCATACCTTTTTGCCATCTACCCAAATACTTGCTGTATCAAATTCTCCGATAGCATCAATTACTACTGTGCTGTCAGGAATGAAAGGAGCAGTATAATAAGCAGCGGCGTAATGGCTTTGATGATGAAAGATACCTCTAATATCATATTCATTGCCATTCGTTGTCTTTGCCATTTCGTACATTTCTCGTCTGGCATTTTTAATCTCAGTATGTTCATAAAAAACTGTTTTATCATATGGAAACTCTTGATATAGATTCTCTTTTAACCAGTCGGGAACCCACGCATCATTTTTCTTTCTAGTGTATCGTTCTACATGAGAGGCAAATAATAACCTATCATCTTCAACGACAGCTACACCAGCATCGTGAAATCCCTCACTAATCCCTAAATATTTCATTCTTTTTTGGAAATGCCTCCAATATTTTGCTGGACATTACAAAACATTCTGTATGTCCGCCAAATTTATGTGCTGTTTGGTGTCTATCAATCTGGAACTGAGTATGTAGTTTCTGTTCCCATCTCCAGCAATCGTAAATCGTTCCCGTCCAAATCCTTTGTATTCTGATGTCGTAGTTTGTAAACCCACGCCCTCTTTTGACTACGTCTTTGAATGTTCTTCCTTTTGCGATGCCGACTTTTATAGTTTCTCGTTCCCATGTTTTTTGGTTAACTAATACTATGCCATAAAGCACACCGTCCCTGTCTTTTTCTTCAGGGTAGTTTTTAAAATATGTTTCGTTGTAGATACCGCCAGCCATTAAATTGGTAGGGTATCAAATAGTTTTGTTAATAATCCTGTTAAAAGAATAAAACATGCAACAGCATTTAGTATTATAAGCGCTCTATCTTTCCAAATAAATGCCACAAATAACCAACCTAAACACCCAATGAACGATAATATTGTGTCAATAGTGTTTGATATGTTGGCTGACCTAATAACCATAGCTGTAAGAAGGATAATACTAGCAGCCCACTTAACATACCAATCAAGGGTAAGTTTTGGTGTAGCACTTTTATATATCCTTTTGCTGTTTTCCAGCTCTTCTTTTGCATACTTCATACTCTTTTAACAATGCGAGGAATAATTTCCCCACTTCTAATTACTTCTACATCACACCCTATCTCTAGGTCTAATGCGTCTATGTAAGCCATATTATGTAGAGTTGCTCTACTTACTGTGGCTTCTCCAATTATACAAGGTTCCAGTATTGCTACTGGAGAAACAGCACCTGATTTACCGACATTCCATTCAACGTCAAGTAATCGAGTAACTACTCCTTTTTGCCTTGTTTTTAACGCATAGCTGCCCCTAGGATGATGTGATGTGTAGCCCAACTGTTCAAAAACTTTATTGGAGTCGACTCTTACAACTTTACCATCGTGAGGGAAACATGCATAATCAGATTGAATTACTGTTTCAAAACCAGATAAATCTAGCAATGCTAAATCCTGTGTCCATGAATCAGTAGGATATGGTTGAACACCATACGCTATGAATGTCAAGTCTCTGGTTTTAAATTCTTCTATGTCTTTCAAATTCAAAGAACCAGAAGCATAATTTCTAGCATTTGGTATTTCTTTAGGTGCTACTACTTCTCCTGTAATTTGTACTAAACCATCTAGTTCAATAAATTTAGGGACAAGAAAGCGCATTTTGTCAGTTATATCAATACCTTGTTTTCCATCTCCTCTAGTAAGAGCTTGATGTAATTCGTTATCAATATAAGTTAGAGATACGGCTGTGCCGTCTAGTTTAGAGGTCATAATATGGGCAACATCACCCCAGTCTGGAGCTTTGTCCTCGCCCAAAAATATTTTTTGTAATGAATACATAGGAAAAGCATGGTTATACCTTTGTTCTCCTACTTCAATTAGACCTATAATACTTTCAAAACTTGTGTTTTCAACAAGTCTATCGTATACATTATCTGGTATAAGAGGTGAGCCCTCTTGATACCTAACCATACATTGCTCTAAATATGCTTCTAGTTTTTTATTCATACATATATTATACTAAAAGTGAGAGCATTTGTCAAGTATTATTTTTTGATTACTGATAGATTTTATCTAATACTTCTTTAAAATGAGTTTCTAATACTCCTTTCACTTCTGAGATACTAAGGATCTCGACTAAACCGTCAAACAGCTCTTTAGTATTATTAAAATCAATAGGCATGGAGATACCATCCCGTGTAGGCTTCCATTCTTCGTCAAAGTCTTGATAATATTTTCTTATTTGTAAATACTCTGTTCCTCTAAAAGTATTTATCATTAAAAAGACTTTTTCATTTTTTTCTTCATTAAAATGTATGCACTTCTCATACACTGGAGGTGCGTTATGTAATTCTATCATTTTTCAGTATCTTTGCTAAAGGTACGATAGAAGTAACATTAAAAGGTTGGATTAGTCTATAACTGTCAGTATCCCAGCAAAATAATAAAACTTGCTTATCATTTGCTTTTGCTCTATTTCTTTTACTCTGGATATACTTGTTATCAAAATCCCTAGTGCAAACATTATATTTCAGTCTACGACTATTTTGACTTCTGTAGGTGACAATTGCATCACCAGCATCGTCAAGTTTTCTAATAAATTCGTCTCGCTTCATTCGATTCCTTGTGGGTGGTTAATATCTATTAGCGTCCCAACTATGGTATCGTCTTACGAGGTCATTCTTTTAGATAAAAAAATACACAGGGGAGTTGCCTCCCCCATGCTATCAGGGGTATTTAATCGTTAAGTTTATTTAACAAGCTAGCGAAATACACAGCAGCCTTCCCTGTAAGTTTACTAATAATTGCTGTGTCAGGCTCTTCGCCCATATCACTAATTGCAGAAGTAAGTTGTTCTTGGGCAGCAGCTACATTTACTCTTGTACCTCCACCACTATTTGAACTCCCACTTCTAGTTGCTGGAGTTTTCTTTACATATACACCAGCTTTTGTAAGAATCATTCTGACACCATTTGGGCTCTCGCCTAATTCTTCAGCAATCATCTTAACAACTTCCATACTGTTTTCTGGAGTAGGTTCTTCTGCAGTATACATCTCTACTGCTTGAGCTTTAGCTTCATCTGTCCAAGCCATTCTTTTTCTCCTAGTTTTTCCAAATTTTGATTCAAATTCCCTAAGAGTCGATGTGAATCTATACCCTGGTGCCCAACCTGTTGAGTCTAACATCTGTGTATAAAATCTATCACTCATAGTTCATTTCCATTAATATAAATATATTATACAAGAATTTTAAGCATGAGTCAAGAACTATTTTTCCCTTCCTTAACTTTTCTGAGAATCTTTTCAGTAATTACTTGAGCAAAGGTTTCATGACATTGTTTTCCAGGGTGTTGTAAATCACGACCTCTTAAATTCAGTGGCTCACTATCGTAAATTTTTTTGACATCTTCTCCTGCTGTCCATTCTATAAAAACTGCTCCGATACTCTCAGCGAGTTGTTTTACTGCCATTCTATTCTTCCAAAAATTTAATTTTATGTTTTGATTCATTTGATTCATGTTTCTAAAGTAATCTTTTAAAAACTTTGTTTCCATTCTAGAGTACCTTTCTTCTAGCCAATTTGTATGTCTCTTATTCTCATTCCACCAACCTACTTGACTTGGAGCACCATCTGCCATTATAAATTCTAGTCTGCCTTCTTGTGGAACTTGATGAAATACTATTCGTGGTTTTATTCTACGAAGCCAGTAAGATGCAATTCTAAAAGAACTATCTGCTGAACCACCGCCCATTCCTAAATTTGCCATACGAAGGTTTAGATTGTTTGAAACTTTGTAAGCAAAAGTATCTTCTACAGGAAGTCCAATACCTACAGTAACACTACATCCTAGAAAAGCAATAGTAGGTTCACTTGTAAACTCAGGACTTCGAAATCCTTGTGAGTTTATTTTATATTCAATATCAGCGTCCCAGTAAATATTTGTTTTACACTTGTTTAATCCATACTTTTTGATGCAGTCTGCTCTCATGCTTTCATCATCAGTTGTCAGCCACTTTACTGTTTCTCCTTTGAGATTTCTATAAGCAGACCAATTTAAATGTTCGTCAAAAATTTCATAATCTAAGTTAGATGTTTCACTATCATATCTGCCCATGCGCTATTTGATTCTCCTCCTACATGTACTAAATCTCTGGATTTATCTTGGTATCCATCTTTGTATATTGCAGTAATCATGTCTTCATCTGCTACCGAGAATAGATTTGCTCCTACTTCAGCTGCAATATAAGAAACTGCATCTATATTTCTTTGTCTATTAATAATTCTGTTTTCTTTATTTTTATACCAGAACTTCCAATACTCTTGTAATTCAGGAGTAATTGTGCCGTTTCTTTCGCTATCTATATACCAGTGCGCAAGAACATGATATGCTCCATCAATGATTATTTCGATTCTATCAAAGTAAGGAACTCTAAATATAATATACTTGGGATTTAGATACTTTATATTTTCTTTTAGTAATCTATAGCAAGTATCTGCAGCTGCACCATTTCTACCTAAATTATAATAAGGCATGCCCATTCTTTGTGCAACTTTATAAACCCAAGTTTCTTCTACAGGCAATCCTGTGCCATATGCATTACTACATCCTAAAAATAATATGGATTCTGCTTTACTAAATTCTTCACATCTAAATCCATGTGAATTGTGAGTATAGTCTATATCGTCTTTGCCATACCCATGTTCTTCCATTTCTTTTCTTCTGTATGCCCAGTTGCTATTAAAAATAAATTCGCTGTCATATGATGACCATTTCTTTGTATCAGAAACCCAATCATCATTTTGAAATGAATATAAAACTGTTCCTTTCTTGCTCATCCTTTATAAATAAATGGTGATTCCTTTTTTAATTTTTTCATAGTCTTTCGCCATCTAATTTCCTCTTGTATTTTTCTGTATGGAAAGGTAAAAACTTTCCACATCTTCTTAATTATAGAAGCCATACTTAGTTATCTCCTCGCTAAATAGCCTATTCATAGTCTGCATAGATTTAAGTGTATACCAATTTTTCCAATCGTATAACTCTACTTGCCCATCCATAATTTCCAAATTTATTGGAGTTATCTGTAATTCTTTAAGTTCTTGTTCCCAGTTTTTGAAATCAATTGTGTAATCACATTTTTTATACATTTTTATTTGACACTTTAAGTGACCTTCTTCAAGCCATTTATCAAATCCTATGTAATTGAGAGAATGTGAATAATAAAATACTGCTCTTTCGTAAGTGTTTCGCACAATACCCACCTGGGCTTTGTTGTCTGTTAATATTAATTCTTGTATCATAGTAAGTGTTTATACTCCTTGTAGTTATTCAAGTTTTTCACATACCACTCTACTGTAATAGGCAAAAATTCTTTTAAATTCATTGTATGATTCCACCCTAGTTCTCTTTTAATTGGCTCTGAGCCGTAAGGGTAGACTGTATCATTATATGGTCTGTCCTTTACAAACTTTAATTGCCCTTGTTTTCCTAAAATATCTTGAATCATTATAGCTACTTTAAGATTTGTATATAAATCAGGGTGTCCTATATTATATATTTTATGATTTTTAGACTTACTTGCTATCAAATACAATGCTTTTGCTGCATCTTCTACCCATAGGTATCTTCGTTTTGCACTTCCTTTTCCATGTAAAGTTATCTTTTTACCAAAAAGTAATTGTAACGTAAACCTAGGAATAATATTTCTAACAAACTGTCTCGGTCCAACTATATTGTTTGAACGCAGTGTACACACAAATCTGTCAGGATTCATGTGTTTGTAAGCATTAACTAACATATCAGCAGCAGCTTTTGATGCGCTGTATGGATTTGTAGGGTCTAATAAAGAATTATCTGTTATAGTATCTACTGAGCCATAGACTTCATCCGTACTCATTACTATTAGTTTACTTGCTTCTTTACTATGAAAAGCAGATAAAACTGCTTGTGTCCCTAAAATATTTGATTGAATTGTTCCAAGTGGATTGTTATATGACACATCTACATGAGACTGTGCTGATAGATGAAATATAACATCATCTTTTTGAATAATTTTATTCATTACTTCGTTATCCGAAATATCAGCAAAGTAATGAATAACTTTATCTTTCTTTATAGCACGAGAGGAGTGCATTATTTTGTCTACAACAACAACTTCTACATTTGTTTTTAGTAGTAAGTCAACTAAATGCGACCCAATAAATCCACTACCTCCAGTAACTACGTACCTCATTTGAAGTGTTTTTTAACAGCTTCAAGTTTATCTTCGTACTCGGCTATAAAAGCTAACTCTTTTTCAATAGTTTCCATAATATCTGGGTGTTCTGCAACACCCACATGAGAACCTAGTAAAACTTCTATATTTACTTTATGCTTCTCAATGTGTGCTTCAAAATGTAAGATGAGTGCTTTTATAATTTTTTCTCTATAATTACTCATTGTCTCCTCCAAGTATTGCAGATACAAAAGATTTCTGAAATCTCTGTGCCTGACTGTCTAAAAATATTATGTGTAGAAAAAGAGGTGCTATAACAAGACTTATCAGTCCAAATATTGTAGCTCCTAAAAATCTTTTTCTATATACTATGTTGTTATGGTTAATTATACCTACTAATTCCATTGCTGGAAAGTATAACTTCCACATAACCATGCCCCAAGTTGTTAACCAAAAAGCGATGACTATTTCCATCATGCTAGTTTTTCCTTTTTTTACATATACGATTGTAAATGTCTTAAACTGCCCATATCATAAGCTGGTATTGCACAGTATTTACCTGCAAAACTTAGATGTGGGAAGAATGTTTTATCAAGGTCATCTTGAGTTGCTTCTATGGTATAACATAGATATACTTTATAACCTTTTTCTTTTGCTTTTTCAGGCTCTAACTCTCTTTGCACTATTGCTGGATAGTTTTGCCTAATTGCCCAAATTTTTTCCCCTGGTTCGAATTCTTCTGCTACACATTGTTCTGGTAGCATGGCGTTTCGTCTGCCTTCGTAATCTGTGTGTGCTAGTTTTTGTGGCACTCCTATTCTATCTATAATTGCTTTTACAAAAGCTGGAGAACGATATAGTGACTTCGCTATCTCACTTACATTATCTCCATCAAGATATGCTTTTACTGTATCTCTAATTTCTGAATCAGTTGCTCCTTTACCTCTGTTTTGTGCTTTTCTTTTTGCACGGAACTCCATCATTTCCAAATGGTCTGTAATAATGTTGCCTAATCTTGTTGTGTTGTAAGCTATGTTTAGTATACCACATGCTTCTTTCTTAGTGATAGGCTTACTACCATCAGTTGGATTTAATAATTCAATTACCTTGTTGATATTTGCTTGTGTAAGATTCTCGTGTTTTTTCACTCTCATAATTAACCCCTAATAAAATTATTCCATAATGTAATATTTTTAATAAATCTGCTGTGTTCTTTCCACCTTTCTTTCCATATCTTTGGGCATACTTTATGATATTTCCTAAGCAAAACCCTTCTCCATGACCAGCGTCAAAAATAAACTCAGTAGATTGTATTTTGTTCATACTGTAGTGACCATCATAGGTCGACTCAATATACTTTTTAAGCGTTTCTAGTGCTTGTGCTTCATTAAATTTGTCGTTATTGTAATCACTCATTTTTCTGTAATAAAAAAGCAAACCTGAACAAGTCTGCCTGTTTTCTTGTTATGTCCAAACCCAGCATCAAATGGTGCGTGCCACATGGTAGCTGGATATACGACTGCTCTGTTGTATACATTTCCTATGTATGTATGCATTTCCCAATCACCGTTTTCTTCCCACGATTCTTTGAATCCTGCATTTCTTATTTTTCCTTTGACTCCTTCTGTTTTGCCAAGAGTCATTGTTTCTAAGTGTCGAAACATTCCTGTTCCTTTTTTGACACTTGCTTTTGGTTGTAGATAAATTACAGCTGCCCAACTCATTCCTCCAAGAGCTTTTGTCCTCTGTTCAAAGACATCGCCTTCATCTTGGTGAACCCAGTTTTGCAAAGGTTTACCTAATTGTTTTTCTAATCCAAGTGTAAAAGCACAATTACTATTCCATCTAGGAAAATCAATAATCTTTTTTGTTAATACTCCTTGTAATCTATTTTTAACAAACAGTCTGTTGTCATTACTAAATGAGCCAACAGTTCGCTTTCCAGGAAAGTAAGTATTTGTTCCTTGACTACCTGCATAGAAAAACTCAGACAAAGCTAGTTTTCTAACTTCATCTGGGTTAGGGTAAAAATTATCTTCAATTACAATCATTTCTGGAGTTCGTCAAGAACATCCAAGCCACCTTCTATTTTTGCAAGGTATTCTTTTTTATCGGCTAATTGTTTTTCTAGTACTCCAATTTCAGCACTAACTTTATCATGTTGCACTTTTAAGTTATTACGCAACATATCACCATGACTCATGGTTGTTGGTACTTCTTTTGTTATTCCTAGTAGTTGTTCAAGAGGTATGTCTTTTGCCATGCATCCGTACTCCATTTAATAATTTATATGATGTTCCATCACTTTTTCTGACTTCAATAGGTCGTCTAGTAAAATATAAACTGTTCAGTCTTTTCTGTATTTCTTTATGTAATTCTTCTTCAGTCATACTAGCAGGAAATACCATTGACATTCCATTAACTTCATATTTAATTAGTTCTTTGCTCATTTTGCTGTAATCCTTTTATCATACCAAGCAAGACCTTCATCCCACCAGTATGGCTTGTCACGATGTGACCACGCGGCAAATGTTGCCTTGTCTGTGTGATAGTAAAGTCGATAACTGCCTACAACATCATTTTCGTCTTTTAACTCATCTGGCATTGCCATGCCAAAAGGTGTTTGCCCCAAACGAGGCATATTCTTTGGCTCAGGCAGTTTATTTATTACTTCTACTACCGACTTATGTTGTTTACCATAACGATAATGGTATTCATCATTGAGTGCATTTGCATAACAATGCGTCCACTCAAAATTGTCGAGGCTAGACCTAGTCCATATCGTGCAAGGATGGTTGTACATCATTGGCAAGTATGGAGTCAAAGGTCGTTCCTCCATTGGTAAATCTTTAATTTTTGCTTTCTCGTCATTGAGTGTTTTAGTTTCTTCTTTATTCAACGCACGAGGTACAAATCCAAGTACATGGTCTACCCAGATAGCTGTGCACAAAAGCTGTGCGGCTTCAAGTGGCATTTTAACAATGTGTTTGTCCACATGGTATTCTGCACACTTGTCCATATCTTCATCTAGGTAAAATAAATTCATCTAATCCAGCACTTGTATTTTCTACATTCACCAGTCTTTCTATCTACAGCTTCGCCGCAGAACTCACAGTCGCCTATATGCCATGTTTCAAATGACTTGGTTTCTGCGTTCCACATTTGTGCTGTGGAGTCTGGTGGATAATTTGTTTGTTCTTGTATATTTTTCATATGTATATTATACTAAAATTTTTATTTCGTGTCAAGAAATATTTTTTAATGCTAGATGAATTGCGTGTGCCCATTCTACATTTTCTGCTTTAAAAGAAGGAATGAAAGAATGAGTTAAATCTCTCATTATACTTATTCTCTGATTCCCATACATACATAAAAATTTATAACTTTTGTTCCATTTTCTAATGTGTTTCGTTTCTACTTGTCGTATCGCTAATTGATAATTTAATTCTGTATTATCTATAACTATTACAGGGTGTTTCATACCATTCTTTTCAATATCTTTTTTCAAAGGCATGTATGATGGTAGCGTCTTACGATTACCTACAGGACAATAAATATTATCTATCTGTAGATATTTTCTATCATAATTCCTTTCAATAAAATTGAAATCGCTATCCATCATACCTACTAACATTACTTGCCTGCCTCGTGCTCCCTAGCAGCACTATTGACATATAGACCAAACCAAGCAGCACCAGCACCCACTAATACACTAATAAGTCCTGACTGTTCGATATTTGGATTTTCCAGTTCCATGAACCAGATAGCTGAGTAATATACTAAGAATATGTATACACTCAGAAAGGCACGCGGCCAAATTCTCCATGCGTCAATCATTTTTGCTAGATGAATCCACTTCTGCCAAGGATTTACCTTGTCATCAGCTTCTAGTTCTCGTATTCTGTCTTTTAATGAATTAATTTCCTGCATCATATCCATGAATTTGGACAAATCCATTTCGACTTCATTACGATCCATATCACCTTGAAAGTTACCGTTCATATGCTCTCCCTACGGCTTCCAATCTAACCAATCATTTCTTTTAAAAGGTTTTCCTTTAGTAGGTTCTTGAAAATGAAAACTAATTGATATTCTTGGACCTAGAGTATCTACTCTGTGATATTTTTTCTTTGGTATGTAAAGTAAATCACCATCATTTAATACAAACTCTTCTTCAAGCGTTGCATCGTCTGGTCGGTATGTCTGCCCTTCAGCAAACTCATGATACATATACCACTTTACATTCCCTGTAACATGAAATAAAAAATTATCTGTTGAATCAGCATGAATTGGAAAACAATATCCATCTGCTTTCTTGGTGCAATATAGATTTGCCTGTCCAACTCCATAATGTTTTTCAAATGCTTTGCATTGATTCCACATTGTTTTGTTTAAAAACTCACTTATTGTTAAAACAAAACTACATCCTTGATTCCATAAATCGTAGATTTCGTATCTATCATACTTTTCTTGTGATTTTTTCTTACACCACTTTTTACCGTTTGGTAGTATTATTTGTAGTTGTGGAGTTCTATCCCACATACCGATTTTTATCTGGTTTAAATAGTTATCAAACTCGTCCCAACTAAAATAATCTTCAAATATATTTTTCTTTGAACGAATAATAAAATGTTTTTTATGTTTAAACTCATCATAAAATCGTTCTATACCTATTGGTGATATTAATTCTTCAAAATCCATTCTTCTATATGCTCATCTAATTTTATCTTGGCTTCCCAGCCTAATTCTTTTATCTTTTTAGTAAGCAATACATTACTACTTTTTCTATTCCCTTGTGGTGAGGGTAAATATTTAACTGGGTGGACAAACATTCCTGCTAATTCTTGGATTGACCATGACTTATCATGTCCTATGCCCCAACCATCTCCATATCCTGCTTCTCCTACTAACATTAATCCTTCTACAGTATCACTAATGTGTGTAAAGTTTCTTCTTGCTTTACCATCTCCATTTATTCTAAGAGGACATCCTTGTCTATAAAGTTTTTTGAATTTACCTACAACTGTATTATGACTTTCATCCATTCCATACACATTATATAGATAAGCTATGGCATAATCTAGTTCAAACCATTCTCCATATGCTTTTATTAAATCTCTATTTCGTACTTTACTCCAAGTGTATGGAGTTAGCATTTCACCTTCGTTACAAAACTCACTACTGGTAGATGTATAAACTAATTTTGCTTTACATTTCCTAGCAAAGTCTATAACATTGGGAGTTCCTCTAAGATTACTAAAGACTACTTCCTCAATATCTGAGAAACTAGATTCTACTCTTGCGTATTCTCCTAAATGATATATAACATCATACACAGGCTCGATTTCATCCATATTGTTGGAAGACTGTTCATATCCTCTAAATGTTCCATCTACTAAATCTAGGACATCTACCTGTTCATATTCTTTTTGTAATGCTTTTACTAAATGACGACCTACAAATCCGCAGCCGCCTACTACTAATATTTTATTTTTGTTCAATTTTTCTCACACTTTCTGCATAATGCCACCACAAAGACATTATATCAGGTCGCCAGTGCGTAGACTTAGCGGCTTTTAAATATCTCGGATGCCAAGGTTGATAACTTAGTGCTGTCAAATGTATTTGAAAACACTCCTCTAATTTTAATTGTTCTTTGTCCCAATATGTTGATCGCCACTTTTTATGGTCATATCCTTTTGGTTTTAATGATGTTACTGTACCATCAAAAGAATTCCACCTTGCGTCTATTTGACGAACAAATTGTTCAGAATATTCTATATTTTTAGGACTTGATTCTGAATATTCTCCTTTCAGGTCTAATTTACTATTACCTAACCTGTTCATAAACTCCCATTTAAAACAACCATTATTTCTGTTGTTCCAATTTTTTATTTCATCTAATTCAAACCAGTCTTTTCCTTGTGTGCAGTCCATAACTAAAACACTATCACACCACCAACCTCTATCCATATTTCTACCGTTGTCTTGTAAAGCATCCCATACCATTCCAAAAGGCTTACCCTCTAAATCTATTTTCCATAAGTCAGCAATATCTCTCATGTTTATCATATCAACATCCATGTATATTGCTTTACCTTTGAATCCTTCTAGCTCTGGTATTGCATATCGTAAACAAGTGAATGGAGTTCCCCATCCTTTTATACACCAATCTGGAAAGTCTTTGTGCCGTAAAAAAGTAATTTTTAAAGGGTGTTCTGTATTTTTTAATAAACTATAAACTAATACTTTTTCTGCGAGTTCGTCTCCTGTGTTGCTTGTTCCAATGTATATTGGTATTTCAGGTAATTCTTTTCTTTTAAAAGTATCTCTCCTATCTACTGGAGCTTTTACTTCTACTTTGCTGTCTCTACTAAATTCTGTCATAAATATTGCACCGATAACACAACTGCGTCTTTTTCTAAAATTAACATAGAATACCATACATTTCCTGTAGGAACAACACTAAAATCTTTGTGCAATCCCCAGAAATGAATATTATCCTTTCTAAAACTTTCCTGCCATATAGGACTAATACTTGGTAATTCTATAGAATTAAATAATTTTAATGTATCATCTGCTTGTAAAACTATAGCACTTCCTTTAATTGAAAAATATATATTTTTTCTTTTTATAGGTAAGTGTATGCCTACATCATTTCCATGCAGTAAACTTATTTTCATTGGGGTTTTGTAATGATGTTTGAAATCAGAATAATCGAGTGCGTCTAATATTTTGCCTCTATTATACCACCATTCAGGGTGAGTGCAGTGATATCCATTTTCAGGATTTTCGTGATATTTATACAGCAGAACGCTGTTTCCTCTAGGATATTCCCAGTCGTGTGTCCATACATTTACATTAGCTATTCTTTCAGCTATTGTTTGTACTCTGGGATTCAAATTCTTTAAGTTTTCTTTCAATTTTCTTAAACCTATTATCAATTTCCTCCCAACTATCAAATTCACATAAGTCCTTTGGAGGGTGGGAGTGCTCCTCTAGTTCTATAATTCTATCTTCTAATTCTTCTAGCCAATCTTCATTTTCTTCAAAGCGTGCTTGTGCTGGCTCGTTCTTTTCGAACCAATTAGAATGTTTCCACATAGCAAAAAGCCACCTAAGTTTTCCAAGCACCGTATACCTCATTATGTTGTGGAGCAATTCCATCAAATCTATTTTCAAGACAATCTAATAGATATGCAAATTCTCCTATTTGATAACCATCAAAAGTAAAATCAATAACTACTCTTGGTGTATCTCCATAATTTCTATCAGAAATCCACATATTATCTTCTAAGTGAAACGCTAAACAACTCCAATGTTTCATTAATAAAACATTGTGAGTATCAGGTATTTTTACAAATTTTCCTTCTTTTACATACTTTGTAGCACCTTTACCACTGTTCCATATGAATCGAATGGTTTTCTGTCCTTTTGGATTGTTTTCCCAACCACTCCATCCAAAATATGCTGGTTGTATGCCCATTGTAGTAAATCTAGCATTATGTATTTGATGACCATATGCAATATCTTCTTTATATCCAATCTCTTTTAGTAAGTCATCACGCAGTTTTTTCTGCATCCATGACACTTGTCTACCTGTGTAGTCAACCATATTACATGAGTACTTTACTTCTCCAGACATTCTACTTCTTAAAGTTGCTAGTGATGTATCTGGTTTTGGTGTGCCTTTATATGTGGCAGGTAATTTTAACAAATCCTGTGTTAATACATCTAATGTTGTTAAAATAGTTTTATTTCTTATCTTTACTTGTCGAATCATTTTTTAACGCATCTGGGTCTGTTACTTTTTCATAGTAAACTACGACCTCCTTGAGTTCGGTAATATACCTTTTTAACTCTTGCATATTGTAAGACATTAATTCGTAGTCTGGTATTGACATTGCTACGAATACTATCTGCCCATGTTCTTTTGTTAATCTTTCGTGAAACTCGTCTATATTTTTATCACTTACTACATACCATAGAGGTTCTTTTAAGTCTATTTCTCTTGGTAGAACAGGTTGTGTTATAATCCTGTCCATAGGCTTTGCTGTTACTTCTATCTGTTTAGTTGGGATTAGACTGCAACTCGACGCCATCATCAAGGCTATCAATGGTGCGACTAATTTCTTCGATTGAATCAAATACATCTTTCGTTCCTTTATTTATCCTAGGCTCTAGTAAGCCTGGCTTTGCTGCAGCTAATTTTGTTAGATTATGTCTTTTAAATATATCTAAATATCTATTCATTTCCAACTGAGCTTCTTGTGATTTCTTTTGTAAATCTCCAAGTTGCTGTGTCTGTAGTGCAAAATCATTCTGCATTGTTTTAATTGCTTCTTCTTGTGTAGCAACTGCGGTTTCTAGTGCTGCATTATTTGCTGTTAATATCTTGTTCTCGTTGTATAGGTAATATGATAATCCACCTAATACTATTATAATTGCTATAAAAAATTGTTGCATTATAACTCCTCTATCTTGTAGTTTAGTCCATTCGCTCCACGAATCTCTACTAATTCTCCATCCTGTGTGGTGAAAGATAAATATTTTTCTTGTTTTTTATGAAACTTTTTTACTACATACTCTTGGTCGTCTGCGTCTCCCCAAGTATGATTATAACTTACTCGTAGTTTATAATAGGTTATAAATAAACCTTTAAACCAGTTCCAGAAATTCTTTATCTTTTGTTTAATCTCAGACATGACTCCATTCTTTTCCTTCAAATAACAATGCCTCTGCCTCTCTTCTTCGGACAAGTCCATCAAGAACTTTGCCTCCTGCCTTGTTCCACCTTTTGATTTGTGCAGGAACGCCTTCGTAATCTCCAGCGTTTAAGACTTTCAACATAGTTGAAGATGTGAGGTTGCCATTACCAAGATTATACACCCAGCTCACCAGTGCATCGAAATGATTTTGAGACAGTGGAACAGATACAGCTGTATTCACATAGTTTTCATACTCCACGATTTCTTCCTTTAGCATTTCTTCTGCTTGTTCTTTGGTGATTTCCATACCTTCTTCTACACCTTTGATGTGACCATACCCAATAGTCCATACTCCTGCAGGACATTTGTATGCCTTTAATTCACATCCTTCAAATTTTTTAATTAGTTCTAACCCTTCTGCTGATATTTTCATACTATCTCCATAGTAAGGGGAGTCCGAAAACTCCCCCGTGTCCTTTGACAGTCTTATGCCAATGGAGTGATTGCTAGAACCATTACACTTGCACCGAAAGATGCTAAGAATATTTGATTCACAGCGTGACAAAATTCTCCATGCTGACATATACTCTCACGAACTTTTAAAGCGATTGCTTTCATTAATTAATCTCCAAGATTTTTCTCTTGGAATCAGGAGTTCGTGATAAGCTGATTGTCAGTAATCCGTCTTGTAGATTTACTTTATCTACTTGTAGGTCGGCATTTAGAATAAATCTTCGTTCAAAAGATTTTAGACTAAGTCCTTGGTGAATAAATTGCTCACCATCTCCTAGTTTTTGTTCTTTTTTACCCTTGATGTGGAGTTCTTTGTTATCAAAAACAATCTCCAATTCATCTTTTTTCCAACCTGGCACTGCGACCTCTATACGATAGTCTCCTGCCTTTTCGATTAGGTTATATCTCGGATATCCACTCTCCGTATAACTCGGTAGCGTAGGCATATCCAATCCAAGCCAAAATTTACTTAAATCTATACTCATATTTTTCTCCATAATTCCTTTTCAGTAAATAAATCACATCTCCTTTCGGTAGATGCACCAATACGCAAGTGAAACCTATCACTTACAAAATAATTATAACAAATTTTAACCGTGATGTCAAGAACTATTTTTCGGAGTCATCAAAGGTAAGTATTCCTTCCTCTTCCAAATAGTCGATGGTGCCTCTGATTCCAATTTGTTTTCCAAAATAGTAAGCACCAGTCACTGTAAAAATTAAAAATATTAAATAACTTATATCGTTTTCATTCATATACATATTATAGCAAAAGTTCGAGCTGGTGTCAAGAAAAATATATAACATACCTGAAAATAGTTCTTGACATCAATCAAAAATTTTTGTATAATATACATATGAATAAAACATGGACAGACACTGAGCGACAATATTTGAAACGGCATTACAATGTAAAGTCAACGGAAGATATTGCAGTCGCATTGGATAGAAGTCCGTCACAAATCGCCTCACAGGTATACTATCTAAGGCGTCGTGGATGGACATTTAATCGGAGGGGCGATGCCAAGTGTTAATTTAAAAAATATGAGTTTCGAAAAAGGACTGCGTATTTTCAAGCGTTCATGCGAGAGAGCGGGAATCAAAGATGAAATTCGTAAGCGTGAACACTATGAAAAACCCAATGCTAAAAGAAATCAGACGAATAATTATCGGAAAAGAACACGAGAGTTAGAGAAACAAAAGGCACTTCAACTCTCTCTAAGAAAGAAATTGTCAATGAGGCATAGACCTTAACGAAAATCAATTGAAATATTTCATTTCATAACTCAACTAAACTTCAAAACATAAAATATTTTTTCGTATGTTCAAGGCATTCCTACCCACCAAAACATATACCAACGAAAAACAGATCTTGCTTTATGATAAAAGTTATGGTATAATATTTATATTAATTATGATAGTTAACCATAACAAATCACTGATTAGTCTCGATTATCTAATCTATGCTGTTAAGCCTGAACGAAGCGAAGCGAGAGTGAAGGCTAGCATACAAACTGGATAAAATAAGAGACTTAATTGTGTTAACAATATCAACTAATGAAAATCAAACAACACCAACTCTGGTGTTTTCAATTCCCACATCAACCACTAATTACTATAAATTCGTTCTTAATTCTCTCAATTTGTGCCAACTCAAAATTTTTTAAGCAATAAAAAACCCCAACAATGTGGGGCTAATTATTTACAACTTTCTGCCTTTAGTGGTTAT
>Ga0255768_10000203_pt1 | contig 61654 bp, 46 predicted proteins | sample 071ome_33_FD_179983 | JGI IMG/M metagenome (GOLD analysis project Ga0255768, IMG submission 179983) | Coastal salt marsh microbial communities from the Groves Creek Marsh, Skidaway Island, Georgia - 071412AT metaG (version 2) | ecosystem: Environmental > Aquatic > Marine > Intertidal zone >... | reverse complement strand
GCGGCGGCCAGAAGGATATACGAACAATATTCCTCTTGGACCACTGGAACGTTTTTATACTCGTGAGATTGGAAGAGTATTGGGCCTTTGGAAAGCTTTTTCGGTTGTTGCCCAGTGGTTTGAATGTGACTTGAACCACAGCTCTTCGCTCCCCTCCAAACCCCCAAATATTTGGCAATTATTTGGTTTTCGACCATAGCGCACCAGAGTGCGCCACAGTGAACCACAAATTTGGCTGAAAATGCAATGCGGTGCGAAAATGCTTGGGAGTCAGGCAGTTTTTAGCCAAAAAAGGCCATTTTTTAATGGAAATTGGTTGCGGGGACAGGATTTGAACCTGTGACCTTCAGGTTATGAGCCTGACGAGCTACCGGGCTGCTCCACCCCGCGAACCGAGTGAGGTGTAAATATGCGATGTTCGCTGAGTTGTTTGCAAGCGAATTCTTGCGACAACCAAAAAATCTTTCTTATTCGACAGGAATTTGAACCTGTGATCCCGCGACTGCGGGATTATGAGCCTGACGAGCTACCGGGCTGCTCCACCCCGCGAACCGGGTGAGGGCGTGAATACGCATTGTTCCTTTGGGTTCGTGCAGTGGCATTCTCAAAATAACAAAAAAAGTTTCCGATGATCGCGATGCAGTCCCATGAGTATCCTTCGTCCATGGTTACCTTTCTTTTCAATTTGACATCTGATTTGGGTTGTTGAATTGTCAATTCGTTGTTTGGCGAATTATAAGTACATGGTATGCGAACGTTCATGAACATCACAAAGGCGCTTTCTGATGAGAATCGTGTTCGCATCCTGATGGCTCTGCGCAATGGTGAACTTTGCGTGTGCCAAATCATCGAATTGCTGGGGCTGGCTCCTTCAACTATTTCAAAGCACCTCTCCATCCTTTTTCAGTCCGGGCTCCTGGAATCACGTAAGGAAGGCCGGTGGATTTATTACAAGTTGCCTGGTATGGACGCTGGATCAGAGGTCAGGGAAGCGGTCCAATGGATTGCAAATTCCCTGGCGGGGAATCCACAGATTATGGAAGACCAAAAGCGGCTAAAACAGATCTTGAAACTTGACCCGTCTGAACTGTGCAAGCGCCCATGTTAGAATCAAACCAATACTCATTTTATGGATACAAAAACGTTAACTATCTTTGAACCCGCCATGTGCTGCTCCACGGGAGTTTGTGGTCCGGATGTCGACACTCAACTTGTTCAATTCGCAGCTGACATTGAGTGGGTGAAGTCCCAGGGAATTGAAGTGAATCGCTTCAATTTATCCCAAAATCCTGATGCCTTCGTCAAAGATGAAACCATCACACAAATGCTTGCTGAAAAGGGCGAAGACTCCTTGCCGATCGTCCTGCTTAACGGTCAGGTTGCGCTTCAATCACGTTATCCTGATCGAACTGAACTTGCCGAGCTGCTGAATCTTGACACGAGTCAAACCGCACCAAGTTCGGATTCGGATTGCTGTGGTGGGAGTTCCTGTTGTTCATGAATCCACCCGATCATTCGTCACTCCATCGTTTGCTGGAAACGCCCACCCGTTACTTGTTTTTTACCGGCAAGGGTGGGGTGGGAAAAACATCCATTGCTTCGGCGTCGGCCATCAGGCTTGCTGATCAGGGAAAGCGTGTGTTGCTTGTCAGCACTGATCCTGCCTCGAACCTGGACGAGGTGCTGGGTGTGGCACTTTCCTCAAATCCGTTGGCCGTGCCGGAGGTAACAGGGCTGGATGCCTTGAATGTGGATCCCGCTGCTGCTGCTGCGGCCTACCGTGAAAGAATGGTCGGGCCTTATCGCGGCAAGCTTCCCGAATCTGTGGTTCAAAGCATGGAAGAGCAGTTTTCGGGGGCTTGCACCATGGAGATTGCAGCCTTCGATGAGTTTTCACGGATTCTTGGAGAACCTTTGGCCACGGAGGGCTATGATCATGTTGTTTTCGATACCGCTCCCACCGGCCATACGCTGAGACTGTTAACCCTCCCCGGAGCTTGGACTGGATTCCTGAACAAATCCACGACCGGTAACTCATGCCTTGGACCTTTAGCTGGATTGGAGAAGCAGCGAAGCATATACGAAAATGCCCTTCATTCTTTATCCGATGGAGAACGGACGACCCTCATTCTGGTGAGTCGCGCTCAAAAGGCAGCTCTTGTCGAGGCTGAACGCACGAGCAAAGAACTGGCCCAAATTGGAATCAAAAACCAGAGCATTGTTTTAAATGGGCTCTTTGAAAATACGGATGACGATCCATTGGCCAAATCGCTGCATGAACGTTGTTCGAAAGCATTGGATGAAGCTGAAGGTTTTTTATCGGACATTCCTGTGACCAAAGTTCCGCTTCAGGCTCACAACCTTTTGGGAATTGGTGCTCTCAGGGCACTGACAAGTCAGGTAACTCAGGAAAACATGCTCAAACCAGGCGATGTTGACTCAACGATGCCGTCGACCAACTCTTTATCAGAAATAGTGGACGAGCTCGAGACATCAGGCCGCGGCGTGGTGATGACGATGGGAAAAGGTGGTGTCGGCAAGACAACCATTGCCGCTTCCGTGGCCATTGAACTCGCCAGGAGAGGGCACCAGGTTCATTTGAGCACGACTGATCCGGCTGCGCACATTGAAGCTGCCGCAGGTGAATTCAGGGGGCTAAGTGTCGGCCGTATTGATCCCAAGAAAGAAACGCAGGTCTACGTGGACCATATTCTATCCACCGCAGGGAGAGATCTAGATGGAAACGCTCTTGCTTTGTTGGAAGAAGATTTGCGTTCTCCTTGCACTGAAGAAATCGCCGTCTTTCGAGCCTTTGCCCGGACTGTCGCCCAAGGGCAAAATGGTTTCGTTGTTCTCGACACGGCGCCTACCGGGCACACGTTGCTATTGCTGGACGCGACCGAATCCTACCATAGGGAAGTTGCCCGGAAGGCCAGCGACATGCCTGAAGAAGTTCGATATTTGCTGCCCCGGTTGCGTGATGCCAGCCACACCCATGTTTTGGTGGTTACATTGCCGGAGGCGACCCCGGTGCATGAAGCCGCCATGTTGCAAGAAGATTTACGACGAGCTCAAATCGAGCCGTTTGCCTGGATCATCAATCAAAGTTTTGCGAACTGCGAATCCAGCAACTCCCTGATCCAGCTTCGTGGCCGAAATGAAATCCAATACATTCACGAAGTCGTCGAAAATCTGTCCAAAAGGACCGCACGTGTTCCCTGGTGCAAAGAGGAGCTCGTCGGCCCGGAAGGTTTACGGCAGCTCTTTCAAGTAGAGGATCATGCAGGGAGCAAGATATAGTCCGGATCAGGTAAGGATTCTTAATGCTCGTCCTTTTTCGAAGCCATTTCCTTGATGCCCAGCCCCAGGATGATGATTCCGAGGACGGCGATGACGCCGAGAAGGCCATAGTATTGGCCTTTTGAGATTTCCTTGCCGAAGAGGATCAGGGTTTGGCTTTTTTCGAAAGTCTCCGCTGCTTCGCCTGACATCTTGGTGGTGTGGTAAATGAATGGCGTCAGCATCAAACCTGCGCCCACGATGATCCGGATGATTGCACTGCTCATGATGGCTGTATTGGATGGGTTTGCTCTGGTTTTGTCAATATGAGGGTAGTTCTATTTGTTTTCTGGTTTCAAACGTTCGACCATTGATAACACCAAAAAAACAGGATTGTTGTGCGTTTGAATACGGGTTGTTGCGCAACTTGCTGATATGATTTGAGTTAAGGTGGTATCACGTTCATGGACCTGCGGCCGCAGGTCCGTGCCATAGGGTGGCTAATCCGGTTGAATGCGCTTTGGGACCAATATTCTTCGATTTTTCTATGATTGCCTGCCAGTTTTTCTTACTAAATGGGCTGCAATAAATGATGACGAGTGCAGAGATCAGACAGTCGTTCCTGGATTTTTTCGAATCCAAGAAACATTCCATCGTGAAATCGTCCAGCTTGATGCCGGACGCGCCCAACTTGCTGTTCACCAACGCAGGGATGAATCAGTTTGTGCCGATCTTCCTGGCGCAACAGAAATGTCCCTATGATCCGGGCCGGGCGGCCGATACTCAAAAATGCATTCGCGCCGGCGGAAAGCATAATGATCTGGAAGATGTGGGGATGGATACCTACCACCACACTTTTTTCGAAATGCTCGGGAACTGGAGTTTTGGTGATTATTTCAAAAAGGAAGCCATTCACTGGGCCTGGGAGTTGCTGACCGAGGTGTGGAAATTCCCAAAGGAACGTCTGTATGCAACGGTCTACAAACCGGATCCGAGCAAAGGGGATCCAGCTGAGTTTGATCAGGAGGCGTATGATTTTTGGGAGGCAATCTTCAAGGCGGCTGGATTGGATCCCAAGGTTCATATCGTGTTCGGCAACAAGAAGGACAATTTCTGGATGATGGGGGATACCGGTCCTTGTGGACCGTGTTCGGAGTTGCACATTGATCTGACACCGAATGGGGATACCAAGGGCGCGCTGGTGAATGCCGACAGTGCCGAGTGCATCGAGATCTGGAATCTGGTGTTCATTCAGTTCAATGCCAATCCGGACGGCACCTTTTCCGACCTGCCTGCCAAGCACGTGGACACCGGTATGGGGTTCGAGCGTGTTGCGAGTGTGATGCAGAACACGCGTGGATTTACTGAGTTCAATCATGTGATTTCCAATTACGAAACCGACGTGTTTCGTCCGATCTTCGATCGACTGGAGGAAATGAGTGGCAAGAAGTATGGCTCCACTTTGCCCAAGGAAGGGCACACTTCGTATACCGAGCAGGAAAAAACGGACATTGCGTTTCGTGTGATTGCCGATCACATCCGGACACTGAGTTTTGCCATTGGGGACGGCATCATTCCCGGAAACACGGATCGTAATTATGTGTTGCGACGCATCCTCAGGCGTGCGGTGCGCTATGGCCGGTCCCTGGATTTTCATGAGCCTTTCTTCTATCAATTGGTGGATGTGCTCGCCGAGAGAATGGGGGATGTGTTCCCTGAGTTGCGCGAGCGGAAGTCGATGATTCAGGAGACCATTCGCACCGAAGAAACCGCCTTCAACAAGACACTCGATCGCGGTATTCAATTGTTTTCGGATCAGGCCGACGGCATGGCATCCGGAGGCGAGATCGACGGTGAGTTTGCTTTCAAGTTGTATGACACCTATGGGTTCCCTCTGGATTTGACCGAATTGATGGCGCGCGAACGCGGGTTGAAAGTGGATTCCAATGGATTCGAAACCCACATGGAAGCCCAGCGCGAGCGGGCTCGTGCCGCCCAGAAGCAGGAGATCATTTCGGTTTCACAAATCAAAACGACTGAACCTACCCGATTCCTTGGTTTCGATGCCTTCCAGACCGAAGGGAAGGTGTTGGAAGTGGTCAAAGAGAAAGATGCGTTGGCAGTCGTTCTTGATTCCACGGTTTTTTATGCCGAGATGGGCGGTCAGGTAGGGGATCGTGGTTTGATTCGGGGGGGGGGACAGTTTTGGAATATCCAGGACACCCGCAAGGCCGGGGATGCCTGGTTGCATTTGCTGCCTTTGAAGGGAGATGTCAGTGCCGGGGACATCCCTCAGGCGGGACAGAGTGTGACCCTTGAAATTGATTTGGATCGACGTCATGCGATTCAGCGTCATCACACCGTGACACATCTTTTGCATTGGGCCCTGCATGAGGTCGTGGGGAAGGATGTCAGTCAGAAGGGTTCCTACGTGGGGCCGGAGAAACTGACCTTTGATTTCAACAGTCGTCCTTTGAGCAAGGAACAGGTACGTGATGTGGAGAAACTGGTGAATGAACGCATCATTGAGAATGCCTCTGTCAGTTGGCAGGAGGTGCCTTACGATGAAGTTACTTCACGTGAGGACATCATGCAGTTTTTCGGCGACAAGTACGGGGATAAGGTCCGGGTCGTGCAGATCGGGGGCGAACGGGGTGGGTTGAACGGTTACTCCATGGAGCTTTGTGGTGGCACCCATACGCAGGCCACGGGTGAGATCGGGTTGTTTCGAATCGTGGCCGAGTCGGCCATCGCGGCCGGTATTCGGCGTATTGAGGCCTGTGCCGGTATGGAGGCTTATGGAAACGCGCTGTCGGAGTCTCAGTCCCTTCATGCCATTGCCGCTCAATTGAACACGCCTTTGGGCGAGTTGGATCGGAAGATCGAATCTTTGTTGAGTCATCAGAAGCAATTGGAGAAACAGTTGCGCGGTTTGCAGGAACAGCAGGCATCGGGCTTGGCGGATCGATTGAAAAACAGCGCCATTCGCTTGCCTGCTGCCGGGGATGTGGGTGAGTGTCCGTTCATTCTTGCCAATCTGGGCGAAGTGGAAGGCAACGCCATTCAAACAACCGGGGATGCATTGAAGTCTGAATATGACGGGGTCATTGTTCTGGTAGGGAAATCGGGGGATTCGGCGGTGCTGCTGGCCCTCTCAGGCAAAGCGTGGCAGAAGACCTATCCCGCGGGCAAAATCATCCAAACGTTGGCGCCTTTGGTGGATGGAAAAGGCGGCGGAAAACCTGCCTTTGCACGTGGAGGCGGCAAGTCGCCTGATAAGCTGGATGATCTGATTCAGCAGGCGCCCGGTTTGATTTCAGGTTTGGTGTGAGGAGGAGTTTTTTTGACAGGATTAACAGGATGGACTCGATGATATCCTGTTGATATTGGATTTCTATTTTTTGGCATCATTGATAGGATTAGCGGGATGGGCGGCGAATTCCTCTTAAGGTATTTCTTGTATTTTTATCTGCGTCAATCTGCGTTCATCTGCGGATAAAATATTTAAAAAATTCCCCTGTTGTGCCGTCTCTTGTTTCCATAATGGGACCTGCCGCATATCAACCTTGTCTTGGGAGGGCGTTTGGATAATATCCGTGGATGAACCCTCATCAGGATGGATATGGTCACAGAGCCTCTCGGCTTTCCTGTATTGCTTTCTTTTCCACGCAATTGATCGGTCTGGGCGCCACGCAGCAGATCGGTATTCATGAGTTCACACTTCCGGATGGATTCGTGATCGAGCGGGTGGCTGGATCGCCATTGGTGGATCGTCCGATTGTCGCGGATTACGATGATCAGGGGCGTTTGTATGTGGCGGATTCATCCGGATCGAATGACAAAGTCCAGCAACAGTTGGAGGATAAACCGCATCGAATCGTTCGACTGGAGGACACGGATGGCGACGGGGTTTTTGACCAAAGTGTTGTCTTTGCCGAAGATCTGATGTTTCCGGAAGGGGTGCTTTACCATGACGGAGCCATCTATTGTGGAGCGCCTCCTGAGATTTGGAAACTGGAGGATACCGACGGAGATGGTGTGTGCGACCGGCGGGAGGTTTGGTTTGATGCGAAGACATTGACCGGTTGCGCGAATGACATTCATGGTCCGTATCTGGGAAAGGACGGCTGGATTTATTGGGCCAAAGGCGCCTTTGCCGAGCAAACCCACACCTTGTTCAACGGCCAAACCATCCGTGATTCCGCTGCTCACATATTCAGATGCCTGCCGGATTTGAGCGAATTTGATTCCGTCATGAGCGGAGGCATGGACAATCCGATCGAGGTGGTATTTGACGATGCTGGCGAGGTGTTTTTTACGACGACCTTTTACGCGCATCCCAGAGCAGGAAAACGCGACGCGCTGGTGCATGCCTTGTACGGAGGGGTGTATCCCAAGGAGCATGGGGTGCTGGATGGTTTGACATTGACCGGCGAGTATCTGCCGGCGATGACACATTTGGGACCGGCTGCTCCCAGTGGATTGGCTCGCTATGAGTCAGCGGTGTTTGGGGATGATTTCCAGGGCAATCTTTTCAGCACGCAATTCAACCTGAAAAAAGTGCAGCGTCACCGTTTGATCCCTAGCGGAGCGACGTTTCGGACAGAGGATTCTGATTTTGTCGTGTCGTCGCATCACGATTTCCATCCGACCGATGTGTTGGAAACAGGGGACGGGTCCCTTTTGATCGTGGATACCGGCGGGTGGTATAAACTGTGTTGTCCGACCTCGCAGCTTTACAAACCTGATGTGCTGGGGGCGATTTATCGGGTGCGAAAAGTGGGCCAGCCCAAAGTTGAAGATCCATTTGGGAATGATATAACATGGCCATCCCTCAAGTCGTCGCAGTTGCTTGCATTGTTGGGGGATCAACGACCTTCCGTCAGGGAAAAAGCCATTCAACAGTTGGCGCGCAGATCTGATTCCATTGGACCTCTCCAGGATGTGCTGCGTGACGGAGATGTTTCGCACTCTGAGAAACAGCGTGCGATATGGGCTTTGACCCGAATTCGATCATCAGAGGCGCGTGGCGTGGTTCGATTGGCTTTAAGCGATGAAGATGTGAGTGTTGTTCGTACCGCTTTGCATTCGGTGAGTGTACAGCATGACGAGGATGCAACGCCTGATTTACTGAGACTCTTGAGCCATCCGGATGCTCATGTGGCTCGAAAGGCCTTTGAAGCGTTGGGGCGGATCGGGGAGTCTGATGTGTCGGCGGTTGTGTTGACTCATGCAGGACGCGTGGTTGATCGCTCGCTGGAGCATGCAGTCATTTACTCACTGATCCAAATAGGAGCCGATCCTTCACTCCTTAGAAGTGCCTTGCTCCAGGCGCATGATCCGCAAATACAGAAAGTGGCACTGATTGCACTGGCCCAAATGCCCGGAGACTTGCTGGGTGCCGAAGACATCGCCTTATTGCTGAATTCAAAGACGACCATGCTAAGAGAAGCGGCACTTTGGGTCGCTGGATTTCATCCGGAATGGGGCAGTGAGTTGGCTGACCATTTCGCAGACCAATTGAAACAGTCCTCGTCAGATGACGCGAAAATATCCGGGATTGCTTCCCAAATGAACATGTTTGTTGCCAATGCGAGCATTCAAGAGAGGTTGGCGTCTTTGTTGATTGATTCGGACAACTCCCTGGAAGTGAAAAAAGCGGTGTTGAAGATCATGCAATCCGGAAGCCTGCGACAGATTCCGGCGAATTGGATCAAAAGCGCTGCGGAAATACTAACGAACGAAGCTTCAGAACTGAGGCAGCTTGCCCTTGAAACTTTGAATCATTGGCCGCTCAGTGAAAGTCATGCAGCGACCTTGGTTCCCGTGATGACAGCCATTGATGCCCATCAGCATTTATCGGATGCTGACAGAATGCAGGTATTGAAAACCCTTTCTCAGTTACAGAAAGAGCTGAATGACGAGCAGGTTGAGTTCCTTGACTCTCAATTTCGGAAAAGTGATGACAATGCCTTGCGGGATCAAGTCGTGGACACGCTGAGAGCGTGTCGTTTGTCTACAGCGCAACTTCGGAATGTCCTACCGGTATTCGATCAGTCCGGACCACTTCAGTTGGCAAGTTTGGTGGAGTTATTTCATGGGGCATCCGAATCCGAACTGGGATTAAACCTGTTGGATCGACTGGACGCGGCTCCGTCCAGATCTTCTGTTCGCCCTGATCTCCTGTTGTATGCCATTGAATCCTTTCCTGCAGAAGTCAAGGAACGGGCGAGAGCGTGGCTTGAGTCGATGGAAATTGATCTGGACGGCCAGCGAACCAAACTGGATGCACTTGCCGCCAGTCTTCCACCGGGAGACGTGCGACGTGGGCAGGCTGTTTTCAAGAACGAGACAACTGCCTGTTCAGCGTGTCATCAGGTGGGATATGTGGGAGGGCAGGTTGGGCCTGATTTGACTCGGATTGGTTCCGTTCGAACCGAACGAGACCTGCTCGAGGCGATTGTTTTTCCGAGCGCCAGTTTTGTGAGAAGTTACGAACCCATGATGGTGGAGACCAAGGATGGGGAGCTCTACTCAGGCGTGATGCATTTGATGTCCGGCGATCAAATCCGGATGGTCACCGGCGCGCATTCTGAAATGGTCCTGAATCGGGAGGATATTGAAAGCATGCGGCCCGGGCAGGTCTCCATTATGCCGGCAGGTTTGGATGAAGTCTTATCTCTTCAGGAATTGTCTGACTTGATGGCATTTCTGAAGTCCCGGAAGTAATGTGACGCCGGGGACTTTTTTTTGACAGCCACCGCAGTCGCGGGATCTACGAGATGAACATGATTTACTGGATGGGGCTGATGAGGGAAGGATCATGATTGCCCTTTGCTTGTATCCTTGACTTACCATAACGGGACGGGGCGAATTTCAAATCTTGTGTACCTCGATATTGACCCCGTCACAGGATTTGGGTAGCCTCTTCGTGTGCTCATTCTAGGAGCAGGTCCCGCCTGATGCCTGTTACGACGATGAGTGAGATAGGTGTATTGATAACTGTTTCGAGGAAATCACCTGAAAAGCAAAAACTGATGCCACTTCTCTTCAAGCGAAGAGGAAGTGGTTGAACGTGCATGGAAGGATTGATGGACATGAAAAATCGAATGCGCCAGAAATGGATTTATCAGGTAAAGGGACACTCTTTTGAGCATCCTCCCAGAGGGAGTGTTTTATATGAGTCGCCACCGGAAGATGATGTCGCAGGTTTGCTTCTTTCGAAGAGGAAGATGCTCATTTTCCTGGGGGTGTTGTCAGCGGTTTCGATCTTACTTCAAGGGCTGTTCTGGTTTGCGGGTGAAAACAATGGGAGTGATAATAAGAAAGCCTACAAAACAGATCTGACCCAGATTTCCGCCTACTACCACAATTTGTTTGCAGGTGAGCAGGGAGATGAGGCATCCACTGAAGTGAAGGATGAAAAGCTGAACCAAAACACTTCCGAAGATCGTCCTTAAACGTCATATGCCCTTCGTCGGACGTGCTGGATATCGGGAATCATTTCAGCATTTGATGAAAACTTAACAGCAGGTCTTTCAGCCAGCGGAATTGAATGATTTTTTCAGAGTAAGCCCAAAAGGTGATGGCGAAAAACGTGTACCCCGTCAGCCAGCTATAACACATCCGTTTTTCCTTCTTTGAGCGGGCCCATTTCCACCATATGCCGGCATTGACGATCCATCCCAGTAACAAGCCCCCCATTGCCAACATGTGCCAGGTGGGTCTTGATGCGATCTGCAGGGAGCCAAATCGGAGTGAACTGATGGCCGGAACTCCGATGAAAATGATCACCAGCCAGATGCCATTTCCCAATTGGATCAGCCAGGATTTCATGATGCTTCCAGAAACGTAAAAGGGCGGATGACAAAAAGTCACCCGCCCCTTCAAAATGTGAAATTTAGTTCCCCTTCTTCTTTTTCTTGCCGGTATTCAGAAGTTTGTCTGAACGTTCCTGCGCATCCTCTCTCAGATCATCTTCGAGATGCCGGATTCCCGGTAAAGCCTCGCGTTCTTCCTGGGCCACGATGGCTGCTTCTTCCGGAGTTTCCAGCACGGTGGCTCGCAATAAAATGATGAGTTCTGTCATGTCGTTGCTGTCCGATTTCGACCGGAACAGGGCGCCGAGCAGGGGAATGTCCTTGAGGATGGGGACGCCGGATTTACTCTTGTTCTTGGTTTGTTTGATGAATCCTCCCAGCATGATGGTATCCCCGTCCTTCACAGACAAAGTCGCTTGAGCTGCGCGTTGGTTGACAACTGGGTTGGGATTGCCGTCGATGATGACATCTCCTCCACGTTGATCGACGTTTTGGCTGATTTCCATGACGATGTATCCTTCCGGGGTGATAAACGGCTGCACGGAAAGCTGGATGCCGATGTTGATGTATTGAACGAAAGACTGGCTGCCGACTGAGCTGAATCCACCTGTGAAGCCACCTGTGACGATCGGCACGCTTTCACCCAATGTGAAGAATCCGGGAATACCATGAGAGGTTTGGATGCGGGGGCGTTGCACGACCTGCACTGATCGATCAGTGGCGATGGCTGACACTGCGACATTCAAAGTGTCGTTGTATTGACCAAAGTAACTGAAGCCTCCAGGCAGGCTTCCAAATCCGTTGGTGGAGGTGCCACCAAGGTAGTTGGCGCCAACATCGAGATTGGAATTGTTTGACATGGCACCGCCGTAGGAAAATTTGCCGGCGTTTTTAGGGTTTTGAGCCATGCTGACACCGACCGTCTGGTCATCCCCGATGCCGACTTCCAGCACGATGGCCTCGATCAAGACCTGAGCCAATAGGACGTCTACTTTGGAAACCATGTTGGTGATCATGGTCAGGTCCTGCTTGTTGGCAAAGATCAAGAGTGAATTCGAACGTTCATCGGGAACGATGCGGGCGTTTGCCAGCAGTTCGATTTCCTCTTCGCCGTCTGCGGCTCGGTCGATGACCTGTCTTAAGCGATCCTGGAAGCTGCTTCGATTGCTACTGGTAGAAGAGCTACGATTGACAGCGACGGGGGAGGAAGTCTGGTAGGGGCGGTAACCTCCACCGAATCCGCCGCCGAAGCTGCTTCCGTATCCACCGCCAAATCCTCCCATGGAGGATCGACCAAAGCCTGATGAACGACCAAGTCCACCGCCAAATCCTCCCATGCTTCTCGATCCACCAAATCCGGAGTTAAAACCACCGCCGCCGAAGCCGGAATTAAAACCAGAACCAGTACCACCCGCAGCTGTGCCGGTTCCGGCTGCTGCGCCTCCGCCACTGATGAGGGCGGCCATGGTGTTGTAAAGCTCGCCAACTTTTCCGTAGCGAATGGGGATCACTTCCAGTGAGTAATCCAGTTCGGGTTCGATATCGATTTTTTCGATGACCTCCAGCATTTGTTTAATGTTCACCGCATAGTCGTGGATGATCAGAATTTGCGTGGAATCGATGGGAATCAAACCGTCCGGATTGGCGCTCATCGGGGCCAGGATTTCCGCGACTTCAGAAGGCGCGGATGAATTCAATCTGATCGTTCGGGTTAAAAACATGCCCGATTCGGGAATCTGAGAAGCGTCTTCGGAGGTGGCTTCTGGAGCGTGTTGCATGGCTTCTTCTTTGGGGACTGCTTTCACGAATTTGTCTCCCATGGGAACCATGACCACGTTTGCCAGCGCAAGAGAGGTTGTGATGGCTTCGATGGCCTCTTCCGTGGTGAGTTCCACTCCCGCTGCGGTGACCAGATTAACCGTTCCTTCCAGTGTGGGAGCATAGAGGACCATCTTGCCGGTCAATTCACTATAAATGGTGAAAATGGGCTCCAAAGGCATGGCCGGGAAATTAAAGGTGTGCATGTTCGGGATTTCCGCGTCACCACCTGCAGCATTTCCTCCTGCTGCAGCCAAGAGCCCGGCAATGTCAGGAATACCGTTTTGGGCTCCGCCGTTTCCAGTAGTCGTTGTATTGCCGTTGTTACCAGCGGCTGCCCCTGGTGCCGGGATCGTTCCTGTTGAACCGAGGCTGGGGACGCCTTGTCGGAGAGGCAGGTTGCTTCCTGGTGTCGGGCGTGGAGTCGTTGTTTTATTGGTGTTGGTGGTGCTTCCAAGACTTGGGATGGTTGAAGGAGGACGACGTGTGGTGCCGGCGGTATTGTCGGCAGGTGCGTTGGCTGACCCGGCCAAGGATGGAAGACGCGTCAACGGCTTTGGGCTCGCCGAAGGAGCAACCAGTCCTGGCGTGGCTTTTTCTTCGGTCGCTTCGGCTTCAGTTGCCTTCGCTGTGCTCGCTGCTTCTTCGGTGGACTCCGCCAAAGGCTGCAATGGTTGGTTGATATTGGCATTCTGCTGCATCGCCTGGCGCAATACCTCCCTTAAGCGGGCGTCCAGTTCTTCCGGACTTTGCCCGCGGACGGTGAGTGTCAGGATGGGAAGGAGGAGCAATAGAAGCCAAGCAAAGCGGATGCCGGCTGAGCGTGATGGTTTGTTCATTTGAATGGACATGATCCTGGATCGGTGTGGATTCGAATGGAGCGTATTCGGAGCTGGATTGTGATGGCTTGCTGTCATGCTTGTTTCGAATCCTCGGTTTTGTTTTTAAATGGTTTGGCGGTTTTGCTTAAACGGCTATTTGTTTCAACACCCTATTCGTCGGAAGGTTGCTTTTGATAATTGGCAACCAGTGTCATATTGCAGGTTAATTCAGAATTCTGAGGTGGCTTGGGCTTTAGATCCAGATCATGTACTCGAACCATGGATTCGCCTGAGCCAATCGAAACGAGAAAGTCAATGAGTTCCATATCGTCCGTCGTCACGGTCAGGCGGTAGGCCTTCTGGTCAAAGAAGACGTTGTTGGTGCTCTGTTCGTTGGAGATGCGGACCGGACTGATGTTTGGGGTTGGCAGTTTGCTTTGGCGGGCTTGATCCTGGATCAGGCGGATCAAATCGTTTGCCCTGGATTCGGTTGCGATATTGGAGCCGATGCCTTCCAGTTCGGTCAGCTTCGCTTTGAACTGGGTTGATTTGCTGATCAGACGGTTGTAGGACGCAATTTTCTGGCGGGCTTGATCCATCTTTTGTCCCATCTCGCCCCAGTCACTGAAACGAGGCCACACGAGCGCCATGTTCAGGATGATAAACACCACCAGTCCAACGATGACGACCAGTCGTCGTTCAAAGGCGCTCAGATTATATCGATCGAAAAAGGCTTGCATCACTCGAATCCGGATCTTCTCAGTTCACAGTTAAAACTCCAGGTGGACATTTCGGATGTCGCTCCCCGACGGCGGCCTGAAATGGCGCTGATCGTCGGGTCGCTGACGCTTGAGAACAAGGGCTTGTCCGCCACCGTGGCCGCAATCAAGGCTTCATGGTAATCTGTTACCTTGTGGGATTGGTCTGTCGGGACGTTTCCGCGCAAGGTCAACACTTTGCCCTGTCGAAAGTTGAAAGACAGCAGAGACAACCCGTCCGGCATGAGTTCGGATATAACCCGCAGACTGTCCAAAGCCGAATACTTGAGGTCGACCTGTTCCTGGAGGATTTGGACCTTGGCCTGGAGTGCCATCGTGTTGGTGTAGGAGTTGGCCTTGCTGCGCATGACCGTTTGCAGCTCGATGTTTTCCCCACGCCTCCATTCCAGTGCGACGAAGTAGAACAACACCGCGAAAATGTAAACCAGCAACACGCCGCCCAGACTGCTCATCCATAAACCGTCGATGTATTGCTGACGGTATTTGGTGCGAATTTCGGCCGGCATCAGGTTGGCGTTGGAACGGCTGCGCGTGGCGCGCTCGGCACTTTCCTGGGCCATTTCATCATTCGTGGAAGGGGTGGATGTCTCGATGCCCTTGGAAGACCAGCCTTTCAAGGCTTCCTGCCAGGCAGCAGGGACCTGTTCGTGCCCGACCAAGCGGATCGCAGGGGCTTCCTTCATCCAGCCCTCAAGCTCTCCGGACCAGGCTGTGTTGTTCAAATTGTCGATGAGCAACTTGGCGCCGTGATCGGACTTGGGAAGTGTGGTTAATCCAACATGCTGGGTCCAACCGTCAAAATGCCATGAAATCAGGCAATCACAGGTATCTTCGCTGCGTTCGATGACTTCGATGCGCACGCAATCGTCTTGAATCGGTTCGGACGCCAAGCCGTGCAGTCGGGGAAATTCGATGCGATCCGACTGATACCCGACTTGTTCCAGATCGGTTAGCAACGCCTCAATGGCTGAACGTTCCGCCAGGACCAGGAGCACTGTTTGCTGTGCGGGATCAGGGCAGGGGAGCGTTTCAAAGCACCAGACGATTTGTCCCACGGGAACGGGACTGAGTTTCTCGAGTTGAAACTCGAGCATCTGCCTGGCCTCATCAAGGTCTTCCCCCTTGGGGAGGTGGACAACGCGCAGGAAAATATGTTCTGCCGCTAACCAGGCGATGTTCAATCGCTTCTGTAGAAACTGACGCCAGGTCTGTTCAATCTGCCGGGGGGGCAGTGGTGTTTCTTCGGTGTGCTTCAGCTTGGATTTCTGGGCAACCTGCTTTTCTGAAACACTGAAATGCCAGAGCTGTTTGGCATCGGGCGCAACGTGAATGACATTGCAGTCATTCCACTTCTGCTTGCGCGCTTTTTTCTTTTTGTTGGGGGTTGCCATGAAATGGGTTTCGACTATGTGCTGTGTTTAATCGGCCAACAACTCCATGTGCTCCTCGGTTTGAGTCACGCGAAGGACTTCCTCAATGGTGGTGACACCGTTCTTGACCTTGTCCCAGCCATCCATGCGCAGCGTGCCCATGCCTTGCTCCATGGCTTTCTGCGCCAGAGTGGATGCTGCGGAGCGATTGAGGATCAGGGGGCGCAGTGCTTCGGTCAGCACGAGTAATTCATAGATGGCGATACGTCCCTGGTATCCGAGTTGATGGCATGTTTCGCAGCCAGCGCCATAATAGAATTTGGTTTTGCCGATGTCTTCTTCAGGAAAACCGATCTTCCGGAGATAGGTTTCGTCGACTTTCTGTTCGGTTTTACAGTCCTTGCAGATCGTTCTGACCAAACGTTGAGCCATCACGGCTTCGACGGAGGAGGCGACCAGGAAGGGTTCGATTCCCATGTCGATCAGACGTGTGAAGGCGCTGGGAGCATCGTTGGTATGCAGAGTGCTGAATACCAAGTGACCGGTCAATGCGGCCCGGATGGCAATTTCAGCAGTTTCCAGATCTCGGATTTCCCCGACCATGACCACGTTGGGATCCTGACGCAGGATGTGACGCAGTCCCATGGCAAAGGTCAGTCCGATGTCCGAACGCACCGGGATCTGGTTGATTCCTTTCAATTCATATTCCACCGGATCTTCGATGGTGATGATCCGTTTTTGAACGGAATTAATGGTGCTTAAGAACGCGTAGAGTGACGTGGATTTACCGGAACCGGTCGGGCCGGTCACCAGAACGATGCCGTGGGGTTTGACAATGAGTTCACGGAGTGTGGCTTCGTGGTCGGGATCAAAGCCCAGTTTATCCAGACTCAAAAAGATCTTTCCACGTGTCAATAGACGCAGGGAGACACTTTCGCCGTAAACCGTTGGAACGGTCGAAACACGGATATCGATTTCCTCCCCTTTGATGCGGACATTGATACGGCCGTCCTGCGGGAGTCGTTTTTCGGCGATGTCCATGCCCGCCATGACCTTAACGCGGGAGATGAGAGCCGATTGGAAGCGTTTCAACTGGGGAGGCATGGGAGCCTGATGGAGGATGCCGTCCACACGATACCGGATGCGCAGTTCATCTTCCGCAGGTTCGAAATGAATATCTGTTGCGCGGTCTTGAAAGGCTTCCCAGATGATCTGGTTCATGAACTTGATGACGCTGGCTTCCTGATCGCCATCGGTGATCTCTTTGTCTTCGCCGACAATGAGTTCGATCGGTTCGTCTTCTTCCAGTTCGTCGAGCGTTTCCGCTCCCACACCGTAGTATTTCTTCAGCGCTTTCTCAATTTCAGCCTTGGGAGCCAGTCCGAACTGAACCGGTCCGGAGGCTTCGTATTGAACGGCATTGATCATGCCCGCTTCGAAAGGATCGCTGACCGCGACGAGCAGTTCTCCATTTTCCTCCGTGGCTGGCATGATGGTGTATTGAAAGGCCACTTTGGTGGAAATGCGGGCCCGGACTTCCGGAGGCACGCTGATGGACTGGAGTTGAACAAAGGGCCAATCCAGAGTTTTTGCCAGTTGTTCCAGGAATTGTTCCTCGGTGATCCCTTTTTCCCGGGAGAAAAACGACAACAAAGAATCGTCCGAACCGCCGTCGACTGCGGTCCGCCACTGCTTGCTCCAGGTGTCAAACTGCTCCGGTGAAACCAGAGAAGCCTGATCGAGAAGCGTTTTAATGGATAGAAAAGGCGTTGCCATGAGTTTCTCTACTTGCCCCTAAAAACGCCGCAAGATAGGGAAAGTTGCGAAGGAGGTCAAAGGAAATGCGGATTCTGTGCCTTTGGTGGGGATATTGCTTGCCTGAAAGTGGATTTGAAGGCTGTTATTACAGGCATGGCTTCCATGCATGTCGGAACAATAACGGTCATTGGAAAAGATAAAACCGGAGTGATTGCTCGGGTAACGAATTTCTTGTTTGAGCATGGGGCCAACATCGAGGCGCTGGACGAACAAGTCACCCGCGGGCACTTCAGCATGAACCTTCAGGCCAGCTGGCCCGCCAGTCGATGGTCTCCCAAGATGATCGAAGCCGGCCTGGCTGATCTCGGCAGGGCATTGGCTATGGAAATCAAAGTCAAGTTCTCCGCCCCCAGCGCTCGCAAACGCATGGCGATCTTTGCCTCGCTGGAGCCTCATGCGCCCACCGGAATACTGGAGGCCGTTGCCAAGAAAACGCTGAAAGCTGACCCGGTCGTGCTGGTGTCCAACCATACCGCCATGAAGTCCCTCGCCAAGCGGCATAAAGTGCCATTCAAGCAGGTGAAATGGGACAACCGTAAGCAGGGGGAAGAAGAATCATTGGCGTTGATGGATGAATTTGGGGTGGATTTCATCGTGTTGGCCCGGTTCATGAAAATTTTGTCGCCGACCTTTGTCTGGCATTTTAAGAATCGGATCATCAATATTCACCCATCGTTGCTCCCCAGTTTCCCCGGTCCACAAGCCTATCGCCAGGCCTATGAACACGGGGTGAAGATTGCCGGTGTGACCGCTCACTTTGTGAACATGCACCTGGATGAAGGACCGATCATTGCCCAGGAATCCTTTGCGATCAAACCCACCATGACCTTGAAAGACGTGGTGGCGGCGGGGCAAAAACTGGAAACCCGTGCGTTGATTCGCGCGGTACGTTTGTTTTTGAGTAAACGTCTGGATGTCCATTGGGGAACCGTCAAGGAAGTGTAAGCTTGTCATGTGGTTCAAACGTCTCATCCGATTGTTGTGGGCCATCTTTGGCAGACTGCTTCTTTATGGGGTGGCGGTCATTATCATCCTGAACATCATCGTTCGTCACCAAATGGAACAGCGTGGACGCTCCTGGCGCGGTGGTGGAGGCGGGGGATGGCGGCGAAACAACGAACCTGCCCAACGCTTTGCGCCCCGTGTGAACCGGGAATATGACCAATCCATTCGTGAGCAGATTGAACATTATCCGCTGCACGTTTGTTTGGTGGACGGCAATGCCCTGGATCGATTTGGAGATCCTGTTGATTACGATCATCAGGGTATGGTCGTGCGTTTGTGTTCCGAAGATTGTGTGCGGGAATTCAGAACGGATCCTTCTCACTATACGAAGCAACTGCTGGATGCTTCGTTGACGCAGTGATGTTGATACTCGGGAGGGGCAAGCTCCTGCTTGAACCCACTTCAAACCTCAGTGCTTTGAAACCCTTTTCAAGCTGCAAAGGAAACACCGCAGACATTCGATGAACGATTGCCTCTCCACGTTCCATTTTTTTTGCTCAGAAACGTTTTCAAGGGGAAAGTTTGGGGCGAGGTGGAACTCTCCCCTCCATTGAATAAATAATGAACTGCGACCAGTATTCCCAATTCGGGGCTGGTCATGCTTGAAGGTTGTTGGTATAGGATTGGCGTCCTCTTTGATTGAGATAACAACCTGCGGGTTGAGTTCCGATGGAAATGGGGGCACAAAAAAGCGCCGCTCGACTGGAATCGAGCGACGCAGATCAAGGATGCACCGGCCTTGGGGAGGCTAGAGGTCGCGATCCTTGAGAATCACGAAACCGCGATGTCCGTCGGCATCACGGTAAGCGACGACCAATCCTTTACTGAGATCGGCGTCGCGATAAATTTCTGCAAAATCAAACGGTTTGCGGACCGGCTTGAAATTGACTTCGGTGATGATGGTGCCGGGCAGGATCCGGTTATCGGCCAGGCTTCCTTTCTCCACTTCCCAGACCATCAGGCCCTCCGCAAGGTCGACGCCGAACATTTTCGCCCCGGATTCATCCGCTTCCCTGAGTTTGAGTCCCAGGGGGAGGTTTTGCGGTTCTCTGGCTTCGTTGGCGGTGATGGCTGCTACGGGAGGTCGGGTCCATTCGCGGGGTTCGATGACGACCTGCAACCGTTCATCGTTGCGTACCACGTCCAGGATAAGCGGTTTTCCTATGGTCTGAGAACGGACCTGGTTTTTCAGTTGTTGTGCGCTGGCCACCGCTTTGCCGCCAACGGCAATGATGATATCGGCAGGTCGCAGGGTGGATTCGGCGGCTGCACTACCAGCCTGCACGGAAGAAACCACCACTCCCTGTGATACGGTGGTGACCAGGTCGTTCAGCTCATAGTTTTCGGTTAAAGTCTGGATACCAATTCCCAGCAGAGCACGTTTAAAGGTGCCGGTTTCGATGAGTTGATGGCCGATTTCCATGGCCATGTTGATGGGAATGGCAAACCCGATGCCGGTGTTGAGTCCGCGGATCATGGTGTTGATACCGATGGCTTCACCCCGAATGTTGACGAGGGGGCCGCCGGAATTGCCCGGATTGATATCGGCATCGGTCTGAATAAAATCGTGATCCAGGCTGCTCGACATGGCGACAGCGGAACGTCCCTTGGCGCTGACATGACCGTAGGTGACGCTGTATTCGAGCTCGAACGGCGCTCCGATGGCGATGGCAAACTCTCCCACTTTGACCGCATCGGAATCTCCAATCTTAATGGGGGTTAACAGAGATTTGGGGGCATCCACTAATTGGATGATGGCGACATCGGACTGTGAATCATAGCCGGTGACGATGGCCTTGAAAATTCGACCGTTCATCAATCGCACGCGAATGCGGCTGGCGGCTTCGATGACATGGTAGTTGGTCAGGATATGTCCGTCTTTGCTCAGGATCATCCCCGAACCTTTCCCATCGAAACGGTCACGGGGGCGTTCTGATGGATCCTCCTGATCCTTCTCCTCTTCCGGTTCCGGACCTTGGTTGCGGAAAAATTCCTCCAGGCGGCGTCGTTGTTCCTCCGGCAGGTTATCCATTTCCGGATGATTTTCCAGATCCGTCAAACCGGCGTTTGGCTTGACGGGGTGGGCCACTTCGACGACCACCACCGACGGAGCCACCTTGTCGGCCACCTCGATGAATGCCGTGTTGAGCTTTTGCGCCCAACTCAGGATGTCTGATACGGATCCATCCGCACCGTCCGCCTGCAGTGGGCACGTCAGGGCGCTCCAGCAGATCCCGGTCAACAAAATGGCTTTTATGGTATTCCAGCACTTCATGGATGAATTACATCACGAACCTTTGGAACGCGACAATCGGAAAATGTTCAAACTTTCTTTGCATTGTCAGGTGATTCGATCTGGGGTAAAACCAACACATCCCATGCATAACGGATCTCACATATCGAGGCGCGACTTTCTCTGGCAGTCCGGAGGCGGACTGGGAGGGATCGCTCTGGCTGCGCTGTTGAAGGGGGACGGGTTGCTCGCCGACGCGCGTGTGAATCCCGGTCCCGAAACCTTCATGCGGTTTCGGCCCCGCGCCAAACGCGTTATTCAATTGTTCATGGCTGGCGCGGCGAGCCATGTGGATACGTTTGATTACAAACCCTTGTTGATCAAAAAGGATGGTCAGCCATGGGATCCGGGCGAATCGGTTGAATTATTCCAAAGCCAACCCGGCAGCACCTTCGCTGCGCCGTGGGATTGGCAGGCTTTCGGGCAGACCGGCAAGCGTTTGAGCGACATTGTGGCGCCGTTGGGCAGTTGTGTGGACGACATGGCTTTTGTTCATAATCTGGTGGGTAAAACCGGCGTGCACAGTCAGGCGACGTACCTGCAGTCCACTGGCTTTCAACGTCCCGGTTTTCCGGGGATGGGGGCGTGGATCAGTTACGGATTGGGTAGTTTAAATGAAAACCTGCCTGCCTTCGTGGTGTTGCCCGATCATCGTGGTTATGCGTCCAATGGTCCCAAAAACTGGGATGCGGCATTCCTTCCGACCCATCATCAGGGAACGGAAATTTTTCCAAACCGCGAAAATCCCATCAATGATTTGTTCCCGGCGAAGAACCCATACATCACGGAAGCCAGCGAAAAAGATGGATTGGCCTTGTTGCAAGCCTCCAACCGTGAGCATCAAAAGGAAAGGGAAGGGGACGAACGGCTGGAAGCCAGGATCCGTGCTTACGAGTTGGCTGCGCGCATGCAATTGAGCGCCCCCGAGGCTATGGATATTTCCAGGGAACCGGTCTATATCCGGAAGATGTATGGTCTGGAGCATGGACTGCAAACGTTTCCCACCGAGATCAACGACATCGAAGAAACGGATCATTGGGGACGAAAATGTCTGGTGGCTCGACGTCTGTTGGAACGCGGTGTGCGCTTTGTGCAGATCTGGTCCGGCAACGACAACGGTTTTCCGCGCCGCAATTGGGATTCACACGAAGACATTCACCGAGATCATGGACCTTTGGCTCTCGGAATGGCTCGTGGCACGGCTGCCCTGATTCAGGACCTGAAACAGCGCGGCATGCTCGAGGATACACTCATTCTATGGACCACCGAGTTCGGTCGCATGCCCTGCGCACAAGGTGGCAAGGGGAGGGATCATAATCCGTTCTGTTTTACCAATTGGTTATGTGGCGGCGGCGTCAAAGGTGGTGCCACCTATGGGGAAAGTGACGAATGGGGATTCAAACCCGCCGACCGGAATCATCCGACGACTGTTTACGACATTCATGCCACCATGCTCCATCTACTGGGGATCGACCACGAAAAGCTTACCTTCCGACATAATGGCCTGGATCGTCGATTGACCGATGTGCATGGGGAAGTGATTCGTCCATTGTTGGGGTAATGTTGCGCGGGTTTATTTGTTCACGCCCTCCCGCAATTGCGTGATAGAGACGCGGTGGCGCAGGGGGGGAGTGTTTTTGAGGTAAAGCGCGGTAAATCAATGGGTGAAGTCGCGTCGATCTTTTAACGCGGGGAAGGTTTGCCGCCATTCATCCACTATTTGCATATTGATTACGCTTTCGATGACACATTCGTCTGCATCTGCTTTCGCAATGGCAGCTCCATGGGGATCGATGATGGCGCTGGCCCCGTCGTAGCCCAGGTAGGGATCTGTTCCGCATCGGTTCAGTCCCACGACATAAGCCAGATTTTCAATGGCGCGTGCTTCGAGCAGGCGCGACCAGTGCATGGTTCGTTTATTGGGCCAATTGGCGATGACGATGAATGAATGAGGTGGTTGATCCATCAGCATGGCTTTGCGGAAGATTTCAGGAAAACGCAGGTCATAACAGATGAATGGGCATATCCTTAATCCACCCGGCAGTTCGAAACACCGGATTTCATTTCCAGCGGCGTAGTGTTCGCCTTCCTTGCCCATGGAGAACGGGTGGATCTTTTGATAACTGCCAACGATCTGACCATCGGGTGAAAGCAACACGGCTTCGTTGGTCGGTTTACCAGACGGTTGGGACAGGGTAAGCCCGGCAAGGACATGGCATTGGGTGTCCGTCGCATATTTCCTGAGAAAAGCGGTGGTGGGTCCATCCGGCGCCTCCTGGGTGAGGGGGGCGTTCATGGAAAAACCAGTGGCGAACATTTCGGGGAGGACCAGGAGGCTCCCTTCAGATGGGGAAACTTGTTCGGTTAATTGTTGAACTTTCTGGAAGTTGGCTTCCTTGTTTTCCCAGACGATGTTGGTTTGAAATGCGTAAACTTTCATTCGTGCCTTTTATTGCATGCCATGATCTCGAAGTTGTTTCAATCCCTTCAACAAGCGTTCCACTGCCTCATTGGCCGTCTCTTCTTGCAATGCTCCAAACGCAACACGCAGGTAACATCCTTGATCCAGTCCAAATGCTGTTCCGGGGATGACCGCTACATGATGGTCTTGAATCAATTTTTCCACGACCTCAAGTGGTTGCGCTTCCAGATCCAGTTCGATCAGGACGTAAAAAGCGCCCTTTGCGGGAATGATGCGGACAAAGGGTTTCAATGCCTCCAGACCCTCCAACAAATGACGGCGCACATTGTTCATCGCTGGAAGATGTTGAGTGCAGTAAGTCTTGCCTGCTGATAATGCGGCCACCGCGGCAAACTGTGAAATGGCAGGCGCGCAGATCAGGTTGGTGTCCTGAATTTTTTTCACCGAAGGCATCAAGGCTGCGGGCATGACCATGTAACCAATCCGCCAGCTTGCGAAACCAAATGCCTTTGAAAGTGAAAACAGTGAGAAGGTATGTTCCTCGCTCCCTGGTAAACTTCCCGGTGAAAAATGCGTGGCGTCTTCGTAGAGAAAATACTCATACGCCTCGTCCGAGATATGGTAGATGCCCCGTTCTTTGCAAAGTTGGTTGATCTCGGTGAGGAGTGACTTCGGAAAGACCATCCCGCTCGGGTTGTTGGGGGAAATAGTGACCACGGCGCGCGTTTTCGGCGTGATGGCGGACTCAATGGCCGAAAGTGTGGGCAGCATATTGGCGTCGGGGTCAATTCCCTTTGGGATCGCTCCCAACATGGTGATGGCCATCTCATGATTGAAGTAGTAAGGCTTGGGCAGAATGATTTCATCCCCGAAATCAGCAATCGCCATGATGGCATTCATGAAAGCCATGTTGCTGCCGGCGGTGATCATGAGACGGTCCAGCGGATCGATCTTGATGCCGTTGTCGGTTTGAAGCTTGTTGGTGAGTGCGGACAGCAGTTCCGGTATCCCTTGAACCAGCTTGTATTTATGGTGGATGGGATCGGACTGAAAAGTTTGAATGCCATCCTGGACTTGCGGGGGGGGAGAGTAATGCACCACTCCCTGACCCAGAGAAATGGTTCCAGGATGCGCTGCCACCCACTCGCCGACGATAGGAATGACCGGTGACTGTACCTCAGTGATTCGATTGGCTATAGGAAACGGCATGATGTCTGAAATTTGGGGCATGCCCCAAATTGAATCGCGGAGCATCATCCCGATTTACCTCCCTTAAGGCAAGGAAGAGTTGAATTGAGGTAGAACGTGCCTGCCTGTCCCGCGACTGCGTGGATCCCCGGCGCGTCCCCTTGTGGTCAACATAACCTGAGTTACTCTTCGTTTTGGGAAGCCTGAGGCATGCGGACACCCCACATCCGCATGGCTGGCGCCAGCGGCGGACCGAGACGGTCCGATCTACCTTGCGATTTCCCCCAGGTAGAACGTGGCGTCTCGGCGCGTCTCCTTGTGGCTTTCATGAGCTAGGTTGCCATCCGTTTTGGGAAGCCATTGGTCTTCGAACGCCCCACATCCGCATAGCTGACGCTAGCGGGCGGACCGAGACGGTCCGATCTACCTTGCGACTTCCCCCAGGTAGAACGTGGCGTCTCGGCGCGTCTCCTTGTGGCTTGCATGAGCTAGGCTGCCATCCGTTTTGGGAAGCCATTGGTCTTCGAACGCCCCACATCCGCATGGTTATCGCCAGCGGCTGACCAGGACCCACGCTGCCGCGGGGCAAGCGGGTCCCATCTACCTGCATTTTTCCGCGCTATTGTTGATGCGATTTTTTACGGAAGGTGTAAACGACCAAAAGAAGGGAGACAGCAAGGCACCCAATCTCAAATGCGTTGCCACCCTTCTGATAAATAGTCGAACCTGGAGTCCAGCCGATAGGAACTTGGAATGTTTTGAATCCGCGACCATAGACTTCGCTTGTGTCCAGGAGTGATTCAAGCCCCTGCAATCTGCCTGCCGGGTCGATCCAGCAGGTCAATCCATTGTTGCCGCAGCGAATCATTGGAAGACCGTTTTCGATGCAGCGAAAGGCGGCCAGGGAGCCATGTTGGATCTGGGCGGCGCTGTTTTTGAACCATCCATCATTGGTCAGGTTGATCAGGAGGTCGGTTGGATTTTTACCGGATGCCCTGGCCAGGTATGGCATGACGTCTTCGAAGCAGATGAGAGGGTAAAGTCTGGTCTTGGGCTCCTTCAAATCGAACCACTGGGGAGACGAACCGGGGGTGAAAAGACTTTGGATGGGTGTCAGCATTTTCAGGAATGGAAATACATCTCCCAACGGGACGTACTCCCCGAAAATCACCAAATGACGTTTGTGATACGTTCCCTGAAGTTTTCCTGAAGGATCCATGAGGAATGCCGTGTTGTAGAAGATGGGATGGTCGGTATTGAGCGTTTGCTGTTCCGCATCGGTACCATTGAAAAACAACCAGACATCATATTTTGCCAACATGTCCCAAACGGGAGTAAAGGATTCGATACTGCTTGGGAATGCGCCTTCAGGCCAGACGAGCAGATCCGGGTCGGTTTGAAGCGCGGCTTCGGACAATCGCAGCAGTTCCTCAAATCTGGGCTGATCTTCAGCATCATCCCAAATCAGGTCCTGCGGAAATGCGGGTTGGATGACTGCCACCTTCAGTGAGTCCGCTGGTTTGGATGTTTCGATGTTTCTCACTCTCAAATAACCCACATACGTCAGCGCCAGTACGGCGATGACGGGCAGGATCAGATCGGGGATCCATTTCCATGGCTGGGGACGTTTCCAGTCAATACGGCTCAAGCCAACGACAGCCGCAATGGAAACCCACGCGATGAGAGTGGAAATAAACGGGATGCCTCCATAAGCTGCTCCTTGCGCAATGGGCGTCCATGGAAGTTGGGTGGCCCCCAGCAGGAGCCATGGAAATCCTGTCAGGAAATGGGATACAAAACATTCCAGACCTCCCCACAGGATAGCTCCGCCCAGGGCAAAACGCAGGCCACCCAGCAGCGTCAACCGTCGAATGCCGGAGATGGGACAGGATGATTGTTCTGGCGGGGATGGTTCACTCAGGCGTTTGGCATATCTCCACATGATCCATGTCCATGCCGCAGGATACAGGGCAAGATATGCCGTCAAAGACAACCAGGCGGCCACGGCGCCCGGGGGGTAGGGCATGTTCAACAGCCAGTAAAGGGTGGTTGCAGCGTGTATCCAGGAGACCAGGTAGCTCCATCCAAACGCGGTCTTGGATCGCGTGGTCAGGCCAAGAGCCAACAAGCCTCCCGGAGCCAGCCAGGCCAATCCAGTCATGTTCCACTTCGGGTAAGCCAAGGCCCAAAGAACGCCCAGGGCGACAGCGGCAAGCAGTCGCAGCATACGAATGTGTCTGGAAGCGTTCGGTAACATGATCAGGGGTTCCCGAATCGAGTGATGGATCAGGCTTTTTCCTGACGGTATGCTTCTGCGAGTAATGAAATCGGATGACGGATTTCCATCCGCAATCCGCGTTCACGCGCTCCGTTCAGGATCTGAAGCAGGCAGCCTGGATTGCCTGTTGCCAGAATGGACGCTCCGGTTGTTTCCACGTGGTCCAGCTTGCGTTGCAGTAGTAGGTCCGCTGTTTCGGGTTGGACGATGTTGTAGATGCCCGCGCTGCCGCAGCACCAGTTGCTTTCCGGCAGTTCACATAATTCAAGTCCGGGGATGGACTGCAATATCTGACGGGGCTGAGCGGTGATCTTTTGTCCATGGGCCAGGTGGCAGGCTTCGTGGTAAGTCACTTTGGAGGTGGCTTCAGGAGTGATCTCCGGCGCATCCCAGCCAATCACTCCCAGCCACTCGTGGATGTCTTTCACTTTTTTATCCCATTCCCGTGCTTTGGCTGCGTAGGCGGGATCATCTTTCAGGAGTCCCGTGTAGTGTTTCAAATGGGAACCGCATCCTGCCGCATTGGTGATGATGGCGTCATACTGATCGGGGGGCAACAGGTCGATCATTTGTCGCGCCATCCCTTGTGCGAGTGTCCATTCGCCGTTGTGGGCGTGTAAAGAGCCACAACAGTTTTGTTCGGGGGGAGTGATCACTTCACAACCGTTTCTTGTCAATACTTCGGCAGTGTCTAGATTGACATCGCTGAAGATCAGGTCCTGCGCGCACCCCGTCAACAATGCCACTCGATAACGTTTTTCGTTTCTGGCCGGAGTCACCCGGTCGAGCAACTCGTTGGAAAAACGAGGCTGGATGGTGGGGGTCATTTTTTCGAGTTCCCTCAGACGTTTCGGCATGAGCCGCATGATGCCGCTGCCACGCACCAGAGCTTGTAATCCGGACTGCTGGTAAAGTCGGATCAAAGTGCCCAGGAATTGAAGATTCCTTTGGTCGCTAAACAACCAACCAATGGCGAACTGACGGATCAACGACCGTTTGGGGGATTTGAGGATCTGTTTGGATTCGACCTCGGCCCGGGCGTGTTCGAACAGTTCGGCATAGTTCACACCGGCGGGGCAGGCGGTCATGCAGGCCAGGCATCCGAGGCAATAATACATCTCATCCGCAAAACTTTTGGAAACATCCAACTCATCATCCGCAATGGCGCGCATGAGTGAGATACGGCCGCGCGGGCTGTGCTTTTCCAGCTTGGTCAGCTCGTAGGTCGGACATGTGGGCAGGCAGAGACCACAATGCATGCACTGCTGAACGACTGAGTAATCCAGATCCTTCAAGTGTGACCCGGTGCCGTGAGCCGACTGGGCGGGTGGCGATGATGTACAGCTACTTAAATTCGACATGTTCATTAAATGGGCAGGATTTCTGGTTTGGGTTTACTCATCGAGCGAATTGTTCTCTTCATCCCGTTGCAGGAATCCGACGACTTTGAAAAAGAAAAAGAATGCGATCGACATGAAAAAAACGGCAATGGCCACACCAATGCCCACTTCCTTGAGTTTCTCAGGCGAGATGCCTTTCAATGCAAAACCCATGCAGCAGATGACGGCCACCATCATGGTAGTTCCGAAAAAGATGAGCGCTTTTTTGCGACGATTTGGATCTTGCTCGTCCAGGTTCTCATTGAAGATCACCCCGTGAATCCACCAGGTCGCCGCAAATCCAACCACGAAGCAGACAAGCGTCAGGAGTCCGAAATTGAACTCCAGAGTGGGGTTGATCTGTTTGAGTGAGGCTGCAAACGCTGTCGAGAGACCAACCGAGAAAGAGGAGGCCAGGCCCGCCAATTTCTCAAATGAACCTGTATCGGGCATTGTTTCCTTGGAATGGGCTGGTGAGCTCATGGCTTTAGCTTGGATCAAAGATTTTCCCCGGATTCAAAATGCCTTTTGGATCAAGCGATTTTCTGACCTCACGTAAAACCCGCATCTGGGCCTGACCTGCAAAGTCCGGAAGGAACCGTTTTTTGGCCACGCCAATGCCGTGTTCTCCAGTAATGGTGCCTCCGACTCGAATGGCTTCTTTGAAGATCTCTTCAAAGGCCTCCTCGATGCGGTGCATTTCGTCTTTGTTGCGTTCGTCCGTAAGAAAAGTCGGGTGCAGGTTGCCGTCTCCCATGTGACCGAAGGTGCCGACGCGCAGCTTGTATTTGTCTGCGATGGAGGCCACGTAACGGATCATATGACCCAGCTCACTGCGTGGTACAGTGGCATCCTCCAGGATAGTGGTGGGTGAGAGCCGTGCCAGGGCTGAAAAAGCCGCCCGTCTTGCGCTGGCCAGTTTGGTGGCCTCCGCGTCATCCTTGGCCACCCGGATTTCCTTGCATCCATTGTCCCGACAGATGGCTTCCATTTTTTCCGCCTCTTCTGAAACCACCGAAGGATGGCCATCGGTTTCAATCAACAACAAGGCTTCGCAATCCAGGGGAAGCCCGATCTTGGCAAAGTCTTCCACGCAATGAATGGTGGTGCGATCGAGAAATTCCAGCGTGCAGGGAATGATTTGCGCGGCAATGATGGCCGAGACCGCTTCGGCAGCGCGATCCATCTGTTCAAAAGTCGCCACCATGGTTTTCTTGGCCTGAGGTTTCGGGATCAGGCGCAGCAACACTTTGGTGATGATGCCCAACGTTCCCTCGGAGCCGATGAATAGATCTTTCAGAGAATAACCCGCCACGTCCTTGACGCACTTGTTGCCCATCCAGCATATTTCACCATCGGGCAAGACCACTTCCATGCCCATGACATAGTTGCGCGTGACTCCGTATTTGAGTCCGCGTAATCCTCCGGAATTTTCGGCGACATTGCCCCCGATCGTGGAGATCTTCATGGATCCCGGATCGGGCGGGTAAAAGAGTCCAGCCTTGTCGACGGCCTCGGAAATGGTCAGTGTGGTGACTCCGGGTTCCGCCGTCAGGGTGAGGTTGGCGGCGTCCAGTTCCAGGATTCGGTTCATCTTCACCGTGCACAGAACAATGCATTGGTCGGAGGGGAGACTGCCCCCGCTCAAGCCTGTGCCCGAACCTCGGGTGACCACCGGGATGCCTTCCCGATTGGCCAGTTTGAGCACTTCGGACACCTGTTCGGTGGTCTGGGTGAATACCACACATCCGGGATATTGTTTCAGGGCGGCGGTGCCGTCGAAGGAATAGGGGATCAGATCCTCTTTGCGGTCCAACACTTCCTTTTCCCCGACGATCTCTCGCAGTCGGGTGATGATTGTCTTTTCAAGCTGCATCATGCGTCGGCATCCAGATTGGATAAACAGGGGTTTCTGGTCAATGAACTTTCTTGAATGAGGCCGAATTGCATGATGGAATGGCCCGACATGACGGACGCATCATCTCCATCTTCAGTGAACGTATTGCTGGTTGTCGGCAACCGAAGCGCCACCTCCACAACCCGCGCGGTGATCCAGCACCTGGGACAATTGTTGCAGGATCAGGGTTGCTGTGTGGAAACCTTTGATTACGCCCAGGAAGACCTGCCCTTATTTGACGTTCAAACCGCTTTTACCGGAGATGTTTATGCTACATTAAAAGCCCGCGTTAAAAAGGCGGATGTGATCGTGCTGGGTACTCCGGATTATCACGGCAGCATGAGCAGCGCCCTGAAAAACTTCCTGGATCACTTCTGGAAGGAGTTCGCCGGTAAATTGTTCGGATCGGTCGTTGGCTCGCATGAGAAAGGTTTGACGGTGCACGATCAGATTCGGACCGTGCTGCGTCAATGCTACGCCTGGCCATTGCCCTATGGCCTGAGTTTTCAAGACAAAGCTGACTTGGAAGATGGAAAAGTAGTGTCGGATGGATTGAAAGCACGTTTGGAATCCATGGCGCGTGATCTGCGGGTCTATGGATCCCTGCTGGCTGCACAACGCAATGACGACCTGGCGGGGCAGGAGCCCGGGTTCCTGGCGCATTACCGTTCTTGAGAAGGGGGAAAATTCTTCAGACTTTATTCAGTTAACAAAGATTTATTCAGGACAATCGACCTATGAGTGACAATCCCTATGCCCAACTGGTGTCCGGTTACGCCAAAGCTTTCCGAGATGGAAAACAGTATCAAAACGGCGGTTTTCCCGCCCCTTCACGTCCAGCGCTGGCTCCCGATGCGCCCAAAGCATTGATCTTTTCTCCTCATCCGGACGACGAATGCATCATCGGCGGACTGGCATTGAGGTTGCTCAAGGAATCCGGTGTGCGTGTGATCAATGTTGCCGTCACCCAGGGAAGCAATCGTGAACGTCAACAAGCCCGACTCGAAGAGCTGAAAGGAGCCTGTGATTACATGGGTTTCGGATTGATCACCACAGGTGAGAATGGTTTGGAGGGGATTAATATAGGTCGACGGAAAGAGGATCCCGAAGCTTGGACTACGGATATCGAAGTGATTCGAGGTATTCTGGACAGAGAAAAACCGGCCGCTATCTTTGTGCCGCACGCCACTGATTGGAACTCCACTCACATCGGCGTGCATTGGCTGGTGATGGATGCATTGGAGAAAATGCCTGCTGATTTTACAACCCTGTTCATCGGTACTGAATATTGGGGCGCCATGGACGATCCGAACCTGATGGTGGCATCCAGCGAGGAAGATGTGACCGAAATGGTCAGTGGCACTTCGTTTCACGTCGGGGAAGTGACGCGGAATCCGTTCCACCTCCTTCACCCTGCCTGGATGCAGGACAACGTGCGTCGTGGCAGCGAGTTGGTCGGAGGGCAAGGGGAGGCCGCTCCGGATTTTTCATTCGCAACCCTCTACCGAGCCAGCCGTTGGCAGAACGGATCCATTCAACCCGCGTGGGAAGGCGGACGGATGATTCGGTTGGACGAGGGCCCAAGCGAGAGCTTGGGAATTTAAAATAGTGAATTTAAAATAGTGAATGGTACGCCGACGGGTGGTTGCAGGTAGATTCCCGATGATATCGGGATCACGGTCCGCCCGCTAGCGTCAGCTATGCGGACGTGGGGTGTTTGAATACCGAAGGTTTCCCCAAACGGATAGCAACTTAGCTGATGTGAACCATAAGGAGACGCGCCGGGGATCCACGCAGTCGCGGGGCAGGCAGGCACGTCCTACCTGTTGGGTGACTCACCCATCACGAATCATTTACCATTTTAAATTCACTATTTACTATTTACTATTGGTTTCCGGTTACTGTTGATTTGAATCCAGACAACATGATTATGAAACATTATCTCCGCATTTTGTGCTTGGGGCTTTTGATCAGTGTGGCTGCGCAGGCGGCCGATCGTCGTCCGAATGTTCTGTTCCTTATTTCTGACGATCTCAATACGTCTCTGGGGTGTTATGACCATCCTTTGGTGAAAACGCCGAACATCGATAAGTTGGCGGCACGTGGGGTTCGGTTTGACAAGGCCTATTGTCAGTTTCCCTTGTGTGGGCCCAGTCGAAATTCCATGTTGTGCGGACTATATCCCAACGCCACTGGCATTCATCGCAATTCCCAGATATTTCGTCAGACCATTCCCAAACACCACAGCCTGTCGCAGGCGTTCAGGTTGGAAGGATATTTCGCCGGTCGCATCGGTAAACTTTACCACTACAATGTTCCCAAATCAGTTGGCACCAATGGGCATGACGACCCGGGCTCATGGGAGCTGGAACTGAACCCGGCGGGTTGCGATCGATTGGAAGAGGAAGGGGAGATCTTCAGCCTGAGGCCGGGGAGTTTCGGGGGAACGCTCAGTTGGTATGCTTCCCCGCAAAAAGATGAAAAACATACCGACGGCATGCTCGCCAGCGATGCCGAATGGGTGTTGGAACGGTGTGCGCGTGATAAGGATCGTCCCTTCTTCCTTGCGGTGGGGTTTTATCGACCGCACACACCTTACGTCGCTCCGGACACTTATTTCGAGGGGTATCCGGAAGCCCGAATGCCGGTGGTTCAAGGTGTGGAAGAGGATGTTAAGGATCTCCCGCCTATGGCGCTGGGCAGTCATAAGAAGGAACACGATCTGTTGAACGATGATTTACGGCGCAAGGCGGTGCAGGCCTACTTTGCCAGCATTACCTTTATGGATGCCCAGGTCGGAAAGGTCCTGGATGCTTTGGAACGTCTGGGCCTGGCGGAGAATACCCTTGTCGTTTTCACCAGTGATCATGGCTATCACCTGGGGGAACATGGTCTATGGCAGAAAATGAGTTTGTTTGAACAAAGCGCACGCGTTCCCTTGATCATGGCTGGACCGGGGATTCCGTCCAAGGGCGCCACAGCCGAAACACCGGTTGGTTTAGTGGATCTGTATCCTACCTTGACTGAAATATGCGATGTTCAGGCTCCCGAAAATTTACAGGGGCAGAGCTTGGTGCCTATTCTAAATAATCCATCCGAAAAGGGACGTGGGTGGTCCCTGACCCAGGTGACCAGAAGACGCACCGGTCCCAGAAAGGATTGGGTGTATGGCTATACCTTGCGAACAGATCGATGGCGCTACACCGAGTGGGACAACGGGGACGAAGGCCGGGAACTCTATGATCACCATCAAGACCCTTTGGAGCAGTCCAATTTGATTGGATCCGGAGATCATGCTGAAACGATTGAAAGTCTCGAGTCCCTCATGAAGGAGGCCATGGCGACCACGTTCCCGGCATCCGGGGAAATTCCCGAACTCAAGACGCAGGTGTGGGCACCTAATCTGACGCACCCGTAAGGGTGAGTTTTGATTCTCACGCCCGTCCCGCGAGCGGGACTAGAGATGCGGAGGCGCGAAGTCGATTTTGTTGCCATTGACGGGGTGGGGTGGATTACGCATGATTTAAAGATTCCATGAAACAAGGTTTATTATCTCGATGGGGGCTCTTTGTTGCTTTGGCGGCGCTGGGGGGTGTGTTGTGTGTTCGTTCCGAGGCTTTGGAACGGCCGAATATCATTGTCATTCTGGTGGACGATATGGGGTATTCGGATATCGGATGTTACGGCGGTGAAATTCAAACGCCGAACATTGATCGCCTGGCCAGGGGAGGCCTTCAGTTTACCCAGTTTTATAATACGGGGCGTTGCTGCCCGACGCGGGCGAGTTTGATGACGGGTTTGCATCCGCATCAGGCCGGTATTGGTCATATGACAGAGACACCCCAAGGACCGAGTCCATTAAGCGATCACCCTTATCAGGGGTTTCTAAATGAACAGTGCACGACGATCGCGGAGGTGCTGAAGAAGGCGGGCTATCATACCTTGATGACCGGCAAGTGGCACTTGGGGTATCACGATCAAGGCAACTGGCCTTTGCAGCGTGGGTTCGATAAATATTTTGGAATCATATCCGGCGCCTCGCATTTCATGAACCCCCAACCGCCGCGAGGATTGACCTTCATGAATGAGCCATTCTCGCCTGGGCCAGGGTTTTACACGACGGAAGCTTTTACGGATTACGCCATGCAGTTCATTCGTGAATCGCGGGAAGAGAATGAAGATCCTTTTTTTCTTTACCTGGCCTACAACGCACCTCACTGGCCCTTGCACGCCAAATCCGATGACCTGGCCAAATATGAAGGAAAGTATCGGGGTGGATGGCATGCCCTGATGGAACAACGTTTGACGCGACAGCGTGAAATGGGCCTGATCGATCCTTCCTGGGATGCGGCGCCGCATGAAGGTCCCGATTGGGATTCGTTGGATGAAGAAACCCGACGTTTGCTCGACCTGCGTATGGCCGCTTATGCTGCATGTATTGATTCGGTGGATCAAAATGTTGGTCGATTGGTGGCGTTTTTGAAACATCAGGGGCTTTATGAGAATACCTTGATTTGTTTCATGTCGGACAATGGGGCCTGTCAGGAAGGCGGCATTCTGGGGAGCGGCACCGAAGCGCAGGTTCGGGATCCGTTGCTCAGCAAGGGAACGGCCGGACCTCGTTGTGGTCAAGCCTGGGCCAATGCTTCGAACACGCCTTTTCGTTACTACAAACATTTCGTGCATGAAGGAGGGATGGCGACTCCTATGATAGCGCATTGGCCTGCCGGGATTCCCTGGCAATCACGAGGGGCATTTGTGAGGGAAATTGGTTACCTGCCTGATTTTATGCCGACCTTTATCGATTTGGCAGGAGCTGAGTATCCTGAAGTTCGCAAAGGTCACAAAGTGCACCCTATGGCGGGCACCTCACTCGTGCCATTATTCAAAGGAGGCGATCAACCGGTTCACCGTGCACCTGTGTTTTGGGAACATGAAGGCAACCGCGCCATGCGTGCCGGCAAATGGAAACTGTCCTGGTCCGGGAAGGGACCCTGGGAACTCTATGACATGGACGCGGACCGGACGGAAATGCATGACTTGTCGCAAAGCATGCCGGATCGATTGAACGCGATGGTTCAACAATGGGAAACATGGGCCAAGGGCGTTGGCGTGAGCTTTCCGGATCCAATCAGCTACTACAAAGTCTTTAATGACTCAAAAAAGAAGAAGTGACATGTCGCCCCGGAAAAGCGCAACAAAGCAAAAACAATGGAGTTTGATATCTTTTAGGTGGTTTAGTCTGGCATTGTCAGGGCTTGCTTCTTCGCTTTGTGCTTCCTGGAATAGTAAAAGAAACCCATCAGAGCCAGGGAGGTGATCCCGATGGAGGTTGGTTCGGGGACGACGGTGACACTGTAATCATCGATGCGGAAATGGTCCCCATTGTTTCCGTATTCCTGGTAAAAGCCAAACGATTGAATACTGCCCGATAGGGTTCCTCCAGCCAATGCTCCGACTGATATGTCACCACTCACTCCGGTTGTCGCTGTCATCAGGTGCCAGTTGTCCCCATCCGTAAAGGTAATGCCATTCACTTGAAATGTGCTGAAAGCCCCAGTCGGGCCGTTGTTCGAAGTACTCGTGACAGAAGAGGCAGAGGCATACCATTGGCCACCTATTTGAATAGCGAATCGTCCCAGGGCTTGGTCGCCCGCGCTTCCGTCGGCATTGACACTGACTGAAAGAGCGGAGAGACTGCCGATGTCCGTCGTGCTGAGAGTGGTGGTTGGTTCCGTCGTGAATAAGAGACCTGGCCCGTCGGCATTGTCGTAACTTGTATGGGTTCTGGGAACGACAAAGGCAAAATCGCTCGTATAATCTGCGATGCCGGCAGGTTCATAATTTGACAAGTTCAGGGTATGATTGGACAGATCGTCGACACCCCCACTATCATTCTTAAGGTAAACACTCCATCCGACCGTGTTCATGTCAGTGTTACTGTCACCGACGGTAAATTCTTCGGTGTAGACAACTGCGGACGATACCTTTGGTATCACACTTAAAAATGCTCCCAAAAGGAGTAAACTGAGTAATTCCTTCTTCCAAGTGTCTGTCACCCGGGACGCCGTCTCGCTTGAACGTCTGGCTAAGTTGTTGGGGCTCAATTTTCTGATATCATGCGATTCATCCTCATGCTTCAATCCATCGCAGCAACGGTGTTGGTATGCGCCAACAAATCCTGCTTTTTCCAAACAACTTGCTGAGCATTAAGTAGATGCCTAATGCGAATTAACCATTCCTGTTCTTGCAAAACAGGTTGTTAGTTCGAAGTCTGTGACTTCGTAAGGATGCAATAATGGAAACTGTTCAGGCTCTTTTCCGATTGCGTACCAAGACCTTCTAACCGGAAACTATCTGTACTTCAAAGGAAAATTGAGATTTTTTCAAGAGACATGCCTGGGCTTAGGTGAAGATAACACCCAAATCATGCTCTCATCTATCCTGAAGAGAAACTTCTGCGATTCACCCATGGATCAAGACTGTGCAGTGAGGAAGAGGGCTGCAAGCTCGAGAGATCAAGGCTTTTTTGTTGGTTGGTGGCGCCTGGAGCGCATCTCAGTTCCTTCTATGAAGATAAGTGTGTGCCGAGAGCTATTTTGGAGTGCGTGTTCCGATACATCGGAACACGCACTCCAAAGAATCCTTGCGTTTCTGCTTCAGCTAGAAATTGAGTGAGATGCGTGGCCCTTGCGCCTGTAGTAGAAAAAAATCCCGGCCAAGGCCAGGGATGTGATGCCTATGGAGGATGGTTCGGGAACGACGGTGACACTGAAATCATCGATGCGAAAATGATCGCCACCATTCCCAAAACCCATATAGAAACCAAAAGCATTTATATCGCCTGAGAGTGTGCCTCCTGCCAGAGATTGCACACCAAGTCCATCAACTTGATCGACATCAGCAGACATATAGCGCCAGTTTGTCCCTGTCGTAAAATCGATCCCGCTGATTTCGAAGGTGGACCAGTCGCCGTTTGGCCCATTATTGGTTGAGCTGGTGGTGGTGGTATTAGAGGCATACCACTGATCGCCGATCCTGATGGCAAACCGCCCTGTCGCGGGGTCTCCACTACTTCCGTCGGCATTGATGCTGATTGAAAGTGATGAGAGGCTAGCAATGTCTGTTGTGCTGAGGGCGGTGGTTGGCTCTGTTGTGAACAGGAGACTTGCTCTATTCTCTCCGATGTAATCATTGTGGGTGCGCGGTGCAACGAAGGCGTACTGTGTGTCTTCCGAAACATAGGCTACTCCGGCTGGATTATAACTATCGGTGTTGTAAGTGTGATTGGTCAGGTTGTCCAGGACACGATTTTTGTCGGTAAGGTATACATTCCACCCTACAGCACTCATCACGGCGTTGGCATTGCCACTGACGCTGAAATCTTCGGTATACGTGACAGCTCACCATAACATGGGTGTCACGCTCAACATTCCGCCAATGATCCACAGGTTCAGCATGCATTTTTTCCATGTGGCCGTCGTAAAGATTTGTGTGTTGCGGATGCACAAGCGGGAACAGGACGGGCTACCCTTATCAGATGTGGTGGAAGTGTCGTTCATTACCCCGATATTATTTGCCCGCAGGATCTATGAGTTAATGGGTAAAAAGATGCAACAGGCTGAACAGTAGTGGATTGGGGTAATTAAATGGTGTCGTTTTTTCGATGCTTTTGTCGGATTTTCGCACATTGTCCCGGTTTTTGGATAAAAATTATATCTCGATGGCGGGATATCGATAAAACCGTAACAAATTCTGAATGACTAGCGGTATTCGTTTGTGCTTAAAAAAAATGTGGAAAAGGGTCTTTGATGATTGGAGGTGGCTTGGTGAATAAGAGCCAAAGCACACTGTTCGCATAGAACGCAGAGAAATGCTGGATGAGTCATTAGTGCGGAGATCAGGACTCGTACGACCAACTTGGTCAATATGGATTACGATTCAGTTCTATTGTCCCCAAATCTGTTGCCATTCGGGGGATTGAAAATCATCCGCCGGGATCATTTTTCTTTTGTGGCTCTTTGCGCCGCGGCCCTTTTTGGATTGCTCATGCAGGATCTGTCCGAGTTCCAATGTTGATGGATGGGACGCGTGTTCTCCACCCAGTTCAGGGGTGGGGAGGTTGGGGGGGCGTTGGCTGGGGGATTGCCAATAGTTGTTGCGAAACAAAAACGTTTCGGGAGCGGTTCCAGGTCCGATGTTGACTTGCACGGAAACCCGCCGATCGTAGATGATCACGTTGTTTTCAAATCGTCCGCCTTGGGATGGGGCAAAGGATGGTTGATCGTTTTCCTGAAGGATTCGCATCACCCACTTTTCTGGGTAAAGAAAGTCGTTGTGATGCACATATCCACCTTTGGCCGTGGCCCAGGCGATGGGTGCGATGCTGCCATGGAATTCATTTCCAGCCACCTCAATGCGCGTGGCCTCGTAGTCGCCTGCGGAAGGCCGAAAGAATGGAAGTCCTGTATGCCCGCCAATATTGATGGATCGATGGCCTACATCTCGAAATGTGTTTCCGACAACCATGAGATCCCGGGAACCACCCTTCATCTGAAGGGCATTGGATTGTGAAAAACCTTCGCGTCCTTCAAAGTGACATCCTTCCACCACACCGCGACGGCATCCCACCATGTCGATTGCGGAACCACCCCAGCCTGTTACACGACAGTTTCGGACAAGGAAGTAATCCAGGCCTGATAATTTGATGCCATCCCGGTTTCCGGTCGGCCCCGTTTCCGATACGTCAAGGTTGTCGAGCATGATGTGATGCGCCGGGGAACGGGTGTTGCCTCCATCATCAATATTGATCCCGTTGCTGCTGGCACCTGTGACTCGGAGTTTTCTCAGGATCACGTAATCGCAACGAATCAGGTGAAGGCCGAAACGACCTCCCTTGAATAGCGGTCGATTTCCCGGATCTTGAGCCATCAACACGATGGGAGCTGCCGCCGTTCCTTTGAGATCTTTGATTTCTATTTCGCTTTCATAGGTTCCGGGCGCCAGTTGGATGATGGTGCCAGGCTCGGCTTGGGAAAGGGCTTTGATGAATGCCTGACGCGTGGAAACCACCTCCACCTCCGCGTGTCCAGTCACGGTCCAGGTCATCAACCAAATCAGAACCCATTGCCACTTTGTATGCATGTTTTGCATTTTATCTCCCGATCGAATGATTGACGAGTGAAGAAAATGGCAGGGGTCCTGTCCTGGGCAGGATTATTTCTACGGGGTAAACCTGTCAAAACCACAGAGGACACAGAGCTCACAGAGAGTTGCAATGAGTTAGCGTGAAAAATGTTACCTCTGTGCTCTCTGTGTTCTCAGTGGTTAACAAATAATCCATTCACCCCGCACATTTAATTGCGCCCCCTCGTCCAGGCAGAACCCAATCGTCAGATATGGTTTGTTGAGGGAACAATGGTAGATAACTACACCCAAATCGGTCCTGTTAAATAACACTTTTGCGTCCTTGGCGGTCTTCGCGCCTCTGCGATAAAAAACTTGAAGCCTTTGGATTCAGTATCGGTATCCAGTTTCTTGCATGAACATTGGTAGCGAAAAAGAACCAGTGTGAGGGATGTTGGGATTCAGAAGCGTTTATATGATTGAACGCTAAGACGCGAAGACCGCAAACGGCGCAAAGGATTTTCAGGGAGAGCGACGATAAAGTGAATGATGAATCGGGCCTCACCTTTTTGAGCGTTTGGTCCACTCCGGAGCCAGTTCTACCATCAGCATGGATGCGAACATCAATGCACAGCCAAAATATCCTTTCACCCCCATGCGTTCTCCCAGAAAAATCGCTCCAAACAAGGCCGCAAACAAAGCTTCTGAAGACAGGAAGATCGCCGCTTGGGATCCACTGGTGAATCGTTGTGCCACCGCTTGCAGTGTAAAGGCCACTCCACTTGAGAAAATGCCGGCATACAATATCTCCTTCATGGCAGCTTGGATTGCCTCCCACTTCCAAGGTTCCAGGAGCAAGGCCACCGTCAATCCCAATAGTGCACACACACCGAACTGAACGGCGGACAGAGTGAATGGACGTGCTGTGTCCCGACTGAACTTACCGATCATGATTACCTGCAATGCCCAGAAGCCAGCACACAAAATCGTCAACAGATCTCCGGTCCGTAACTTCGAAAAATCACCTCCGCTCAACAAGTAAATCCCGCCCAGAGTCAGGGTGGCGGCGGGCCATACAATGAAATGCGGGCGTTCCCGCAGCAATGCCACCGCCAGGAACGGGGTGATGATCACATACAAACCGGTGAGAAAACCCGAATTCGTCACCGTGGTGGTCAACAGTCCGGTCTGCTGGGAAGCCATCCCAAGAAACAGCACCACACCAATCGCCGAGAGTCCCAACCAATCCTTTCGCTTAAGTGCACGCGAGGCCTTACAGGATTCCCGCCAGGCAAGAGGCACTAAAATCAGCGTGGCAATCACAAACCGCAAACCGACAAACAGGAAGGGCCCCAAACTGTCCATGGCACTGGACTGAGCCACAAAGCCCATCCCCCAGATAGCCCCGGCCAGCAACAAAGTCAGATTGGCTTGTTTTCTTGTCATGCGAATCGAGCAGCCATCTACCCTGGATGGACGCAGGACAAAAAATAGATTCCTAACAACGGAGGGGCAAGCTCTGTCTTGAACCCACTTCAATCCTTGAGGCATAAGAACCGCCGAAGAGACACCATGGAAACCCTGAAACATCACAAATACCTACACCTTCCAAACAAGCAACGTGCCGTGTCTTGGGAACCTTCGCGTCCTCGGCGTCCTTGGCGCCTTCGCGATAAAAGATAGTGAAGCAGCCCTTTCCTCCACCAACTTCCAAGCCTTCATATGATTTTTGTTCGCAGGAGGGAACCTGTGTATGTCCTGTGGGTTTTCGTAAGTGCACGCTGAGGATTTACGCCAAGGCGCCAAGACCGCAAAGGACGCAAAGATTTGATTTTGCTTGATTGGTTATGGATTCTGAGTGTTTGCGGTGACTCGGAACCAGGTTTGTTTGGTTTCCGAGTTTGTAGGGTAATGGATGACAGCAGTTTTGTCGTTTCCGATGATCGTCAAAGCATCTGTCCATTTAGTTTCTTTCCCGGTTTGGGTGGGGGATGCTGCTACTTGAAGGTCATACTCAACGCCAGGTTGGGTCGCAAAGGATATCTCCAACTGATCTTCCAGGCGATTCAGGCTGAGGACTGGTTGCGCCAGGAGAAATTCTAATCCCGCTAATTCCTGACCAAGAAAATCCAAGACTTCTTTTTGACGGAAACTGTGTCCGTCCGCGACTTCCACATACGAAGTGGTGATACCAATGGCTTCGTTTTCCTGGAGTGCAGCGTGGAGTGTTTGTGCCTGGGAGATGGGGACGATGTTGTCCGATTTGCCATGAATGATGCCTACTGACATGGGATTTGGATTGGATTCCTTGTAGTCATCCATCGCACGCAGTGCATCGAATTGAATGTGAAGGTTGAGTGTGTCCGGATTTTGGACCGGCCGACGACCTTCTTGATTCCATACGCGATCTGTAAAGAAGGGAGGTAATTCAGGGTTGGGGCTTGCTGATGCTGCAATGGCCATGGCCGCTTGTTCATTGAGTGAGAGCTTTTCGTATTGTGTCCAGGTGCCATTGAAACCGGTGATACTCCTGGAAATGCTGTTCACATACCAGTCACTGCTGAAGTCATACAGTCCGGAGCAAGCAGCCACCACAGCAAATTGGTCATGATTTCGGAATCCCAACCGAACGGCACCAAATCCTCCCATGGAATAACCTGCCAATGCTCTGCTGGATCGATCCTGAATGGTTCGATAATGCTCGTCGATAAAGTCGACGATTTCCTCAGTGATATAGGATTCATAGTCGCCGATAATCGGAGAACTTCCATAAAAACTACCTCCATACCGATTGTTCGCATCCACAAAAACCAGGATGGCTTCACCCATGATACGAGCCTTCCATCTTGCTTCCGCCTCAGTCCTGAGTGCTCCATCAATCCTGCTGTTCCAAAATCCGTGCAGACTATAAATGACCGGATAATGTTTATTACTTCCAGAGGGTGTGAAATAGCTGGGCGGCAGCATAATGACCACTTCGCGTTGGGTGAGTGATTCGATCAGGTTGTCTGCCAAAGCGGTGCTAACAATGGTTTCGGTGATCTGAGTTCCCCGGATTTTTTCCGCGTGGAGCGTTGGGCGAAAACTAACAGTGCAACCTTCGCATGGCTCGGGTGTTTTGGGCGTAGCGTTGAGGGTGTATTCCGTTCGATTGTTTCTTGGATTGGATTCCTGAAAAGCGATGGAGGATTCGATGAACATCTCGATTTGTTGCTCGCCTGCGCCAGCAATCCATGCTGGTTCTCCGTTTGTTGGAAATGTGAACAAAATTTTTCCGCCTGCCGGTAAGGCTCCAATGTAAGCGTCTGTGTAGAGTGTTTCTTTGCCACCGTTGATCTCGACGCGAAGGCGGATTTCAGCGTCTTCAGGTGTGGAACCTGTTCCGACGTTGGTGACCACTGTCTGAAATCCCATACGATCGCCTTGAGTCGGGGAGGTCGCGGAAAAGGTGGTGGACAACACGGTGAGGTCAGGTTTGCGGGTGATGCCGTAGAGTGCGGTTCTTGCCGTAATAAAAAGCATGTCCTCGTTTTCACCGCCAAAGGCAAGGTTTGCTGAAGTTTGAGGTGTTGGGATGGTGGCGAGGAGGGTGCCGTCCGGATCATACACCGTCACAGCATTCCATCCCGAAGACCAAAGACGCCCTTTGGAATCGGTGCGAATACCGTCCGGAACCAAGGGCGTGGCAAAGACACGGCCTTCGGATAGAGTGTTGCCCTCCATCACATCGAATACTTTGATCTGGGATAGTGTGCTGGAATCAGCGACGTAGAGCCGGGATTCATCCGGGGAAAAACAGAGGCCGTTGGGTTGCTGGAATCCAGTGGCGACGCGTTCTACGGATTGGGTGTCCGGATCGAATCGATAAACATCTTGGCTTGATAGCTCCTTTTTGCCCGTCATCCCGTAAGTGGGATCGGTGAACCAAATGGTTCCATCGCTTTTGACCACTACGTCATTGGGGGAATTAAACTTTTTGCCATCGAAGTGTTGGATCAGTGGTTCCACGGTTCCGTCGTGTCGGGTTATCGAGATGTAACGGTTGGCGTGTTCGCAGGTGGGCAGGCGGCCTTCCAAATCGATGGTGTTGCCGTTGGCGTTATGGCTTGGTTCGCGAAAGATCGACAAACCGTTCTCGATATCCCAGCGATATAAACGATTGCCGTCAATATCGCTGAACACCAGATAACCACTGTTACTTGGGGTCCAAACCGGCCCCTCCGTGAATTGCATGCCATCGGCCAGAATTTCCAGACTGGCACCGGCGGGAATCCAATCCAGAACGGGAGCTGTCGGTTTGGCGATTATAGGTTGAGTCGCTTCACTTTCACCCGAGGCGTTGATGCTGGATATTTCATATCTCCCAGAAGCGCCGTTCCGCGCACTGTCGTGGATGATTTCGTTGGACTGAATATTTTCCACAGTGAAGCCCCTAGAACGAACAGTGTATCCGGTGGCTCCTGGAGCATCGTTCCATCGCAAGGTAACTTGTCCGTCACCGGGGATGACCGCAAACACGGACGGCGGATTCGGTGGGATATTCTCAGCCGCATGCGACAGGTTGAGAGCTGTGTTGAACGCAAGCAACGTTGCGATCAAGTAAGATGTTCTGGTTGGTTTTGATGTCTTCATGTTATTTTAGATAATGGTGTTAGATTTGTTCAGTCAGATGGCGCGTGATGTATACACCTCACCTGTGAAGTGAAAAAAACTGCTTTTTGTTGGCCCGGTTAAGGGGTGATTGAACTGTTTCCGAGGGCTTCTATTTCTCGCATCGGGGGCGCATACCAACATCGCAAAACTGTTTGTTCCTGTGTTGCGATGATGTTTCCCGTAGGTGAATACTTCACTATTCCGTCCCAATAATTTCCATCGTATACAATATCAAGAAGTTGTCGTTGTGTGTGGTTTTTCGAGTCCAAATCGAACAAGATAAGGGAGCTATCTGGGTGGTCCTTTCCGTAAATCACCAGTTGTCGCATGTCGGGCGAAAAGGATGCCGACCGGGTGCCCGCTGCATGCGGTTCTTTGAACGTTTTTAACAATTCCAATTCAGAAATCGTATACAACTCTGTGTCTATATATCCACCTGTTGCGATCATGGATTGATCCCAAGAAAACTGGATTTTTATATTGTCAGGTGATTGAATGTTGGTCTCATTGATTTTGGTCCAAGGGGTCACCCGCCATAGCTGTAACAAATTGTTAACGCCCCCATGGTCCAAAGCATAAAGGCAGATGGCCATGGTTCCATCCGGGGATATTTGCAATCGCCGGAATCCTTTTCCCAATTTAACTTTAGTAATGATTTTTGTGGATTTGATATCGATGACTGTTACTTCAGTTTCTTGAGACTTCGAAAGCACTTCTGAATCCTGTGATAGAACCAAAATTGCCTTTCCATTGTTGACAAAACCTAGGAAAGAAATGTTCTCAAAAGGGATTTCTAGATTTTGAATTTTTGTTCGACTGAATAAATCCCAAATTCCAAGATTCCAGTTTGAATCGACCGCAGCTAGCCACTCGCCGTCCGCTGAAAAGGCAACTCTTCCGTTATTGTCCCGCTGCCAACCGGTGGAGTGGAATTTATAAGGTTCCTTTAGATCCAGCAGTAACTCTGGCACGTCAAACGTTGGCGCTTTCCACTCCGTTACTTTGCCTGTAGCGTCTATTGTCCTGACAGCATCCTTACTTTTAGCGAACTGCCAATCTATCACCTCAGTGTTGATGGTGAATTGATCAACACTCTGATCCAACGAGTTGAGATCCCACAGATCTAAAATGCCTCTTTTATTGCCCGTTATGAACCGGCTGCTATTCGGGATCATTGCTATGGCCCAGATTTCACCTTGAGAACCGAAATGTTGGCTGATTAATGATCCCGAAGCCACATCCCATATTTTCAACACCTGGTCTGCTCCTACGGATAAAAGTTGCGTGTCCTGATTGATGAATCTGACCGCACTGATCCATCCTTTATGAGCATTTGAAATGCGTGTAATGGATTCCCCTGTTTGAGCATTGATGATTGCAATCCAATCCTTGGCAACCGATACCCTCTGGCCATTTTCGGAAAAGGTGATTGCTCTGGAGGTAGAACGACTCCCTTCTGATTCCAGCTTATCCAAATAAGCGTCCCATTTCCAGGCCGTTGCCCCTGTTCGAATATCCACGAGGCGAACGGTGTTTTGGTCAGACGCCAAAACGATGCCGTGTCCATCAGGGGCGACAGCAAGATTATCCGCCACATTACTCCACAGAGATTCATTGGCAAAAGGTAACTGGCGAGAGTTGCCATTTTCAGTATTGATTGCATGCAAATATCCGTAAGGAGCTTCAGCAAAATCGGCGATGCTGGCGATGACCTGCAAGCCCGAAGGAAGAAACTCCAAACTCGAACACGTCCCATCCAGGGGCAATGGAAACTTGGTTGACCATTTTGGGGCAGTGCCGGGGTGAGTCCAGTCCAGCATTCGCACCAAGTTGTCTCCATTCTCATCCTTCCCCGCTACTGCGATCAAGTTTCTTGACTGGGGATGAAATGCAAGTTCGTTCACCTTGATATCGAGGGCCAACTCGGCAACTTGGGAACGATTCTCCAGATTGAATACCACCAAGCCCAGGTCGCTCGATGCCGCCAGATATTCTCCATTCGGCGATACGTCCAGAGCATTTGCTGAATGATTCAGTTCTCCGAACTGATCAATGGAATCCAAGTGACAGAACTGCGACAGATAGCGCCACTCCCAGCCGGAAAGATCCTTTGTTTCATCGTTTTGATTGTAAGCCTCCAGGAGGGTTCGTGCTCGGTAATAATTACCTTCGCGGATTTCTACCCCTGCTAGATTTAGGTCCGATGCGTAGGTTTGGCGGATCGTCTTTTGTGTTTCCTGCTCAGCGAGCAATCGAGATTGGTCGGCAAGTTTCCCCTGTTCAATCGCGTCTTGTTCATTTGTCTTTGCCTTTGTTTTTTGTTTTTGAGCCTGGATCGCCCAATAGGATGAAAACCCTGTGGCGAGAACCAGCACTAGGGTGACTGCAACAGCAGCCCTTGCAAACGTCTTATTCCGTCGAGCGAACTTGGTAAATTGATACCTCAACGAGGGCGCTGCCGCAGAGACCGGTTCGTTCTTCAAGTGCCTTTGGATGTCGGCGACGAGGCCGTTGACGGTTTCGTAGCGGCGGGCGCGGTCTTTTTCCAGGGTTTTCATGACGATCCAGTCGAGATCGCCTTTGAAGAGTTTGCCCAGGGCGGAGACGTCCATGCTGTGGTTTTTGGCCACGGTGGTGCGTTGGTCGCCTTGCATGGTGCTCATGCGCGTCGAGGGTTTGGGGGGTTCCTGTTCGGCGATGATGCGTTGCATTTCGCCGTAACCCATGCTCAGGAGTTCCTTGGTCGGAAAGGGGGTAGTACCGGTCATCAACTCATAAAGCAATACACCCAGACTGTAGACATCGGTGCGGGTGTCAACGTCCAGTTTGCTCATCTCGGCCTGTTCGGGGCTCATGCAGGCGGGGGTGCCGATCATTTGGGCATAGTGGGTGAACAGGGTTTTGTCGGTGAGTTTGTGATGCGTGGCTTTGGCAATGCCGAAATCAATGACCATCGGGTGGGGGACGCCGTCGTTGAGTGTGACCATTACGTTGGACGGTTTAATGTCGCGATGGATGATGCCTTTTTGATGAGCGTGTTGAATGGCCTGGCAGACTGGGATGAAAAGTTCGAGGCGTTGTTTGGTTGTGAGTTTATTTTTGTCGCAGTATGCGGTGATGGGCACCCCGCGGACGAGTTCCATCACGAAGAAGGGACGTCCCGTTTCGGTAGAACCCGCGTCGAGAACCTTGGCGATGTTGGGATGATCCATCATGGCCAGGGCCTGACGTTCGGCTTCGAAGCGGGCGACGACCTGTTTGGTGTCCATGCCCAGCTTGATGATCTTGAGCGCGACTTTGCGGGTGACGGGTTCGGTTTGTTCGGCCATGTAGACCGCGCCCATGCCACCCTCGCCGATGCGTTGGAGGATCTTGTAACGACCTGCCCTGAGCTTGTCGTTTGGGCCGATGATTGTGCCAGGTTGTTCCACGATGGGGGAGGATGCCAGGGTTTCCGCTGGATCTTTATCGTTTTTGAAAAGACTGTCCGGCTCGTCGATGGCTTTCAGTAGGGATTCGACCTCACGGCGTAGTTCCGGGTTTTGGCAGACCCTGTCCAGATAGTCCTGACGCTGGGCGTTGGTTTCCAGCGCAGCGGCCGCTTCGAAGATTGCCTCCAATTTTTCTCTGGGATATTTCATACCATTGATTGGTTCTTATGAGGTATGGCGTTGTTTTGAGAAGAAACAGGACAGTATTTTTTGTTTTTTTCTCAGGCCCGCTGCGCTCGAGACGCGGGGACGCAGAGCAAAGGAGTTATTCTGAGTGTTCTGTGCTGTTTTTCTCTTTCAGTGCGCGGGACAGCCAGGCTTTGGCGAAGAGCCAGTGGCGTTGGATGGTTTTTCGGAGACGCCGCGGATGTTGGCGATTTCAGGAATTCTGAAGCCTCCGAAGACTTTTAGACGGACGATTTATGCTTTTTCGGGATCTTCTTTCATGAAGCGATCCAGATGTTCCGAGACCTCGAGGCATTTGTCGTCGTCGTGGGCGATGACAAGGTCGGCGTTGTCGATGGGGACACGTTCCAGATGCCCTCCATGGCGGATGCGCTGGCGGCGTCGGGCCCGATCGACGAGGATGCGGCGCATGGATTCGGCGGCTGCGCTGAAGAAGTGGGTGCGTCCGCGCCATTTCTGTTCGGTTGATCCGGAGAGTCGAATCCAGGCTTCGTGCACCAACGCCGTTGCTTGTAGAGTGTGGTCGGAACGTTCATTGGCCATGCGATGAGCCGCCAGTCGTCTTAGTTCCTCGTAAACGAGAGGCAACAGTTCATCCGCCGCCTTGGAGTCACTTGAATCAATGGCATGGAGGAGTTGGGTTACATCACCGGGCATGTGGCCATTTTCAGATGCCTCGAGTTGCTTGGGAAGCAATTAATCCTAAAAATCTTCGCGTCCCTGGTTTAGGAAAGCCATTTGCGTAGCAGGTGGGCAAGTTCTTTGCGCTTGAATTCGCTGATGAGTTCTTCTGCTGTCATCACTTCCAAGTGTCCTATTCTTACAGAGAAAATTCAATTTATTTGTGATCGTGATTTCAACGTTCCTGTAAGTGTTGAATTTTCATTTATTTGTTGTTTTCCAGCGGGTGAGGGCTTTTTGCATGGAGGGGAAGGCGAGGTCGGATTCGGATACTTCCATGGGGTTGAGCCAGTGGCAGCCGGTGACTTCGGTTGGGTCGAGTTGGGTCTCGGTGTTGTTGCAGCGTGCGGTGAAAAAGAAATCGAGGACGGGGTAGGTGATGTTTTTATAGGTGTATTGGTTTGGGTAACAGGCCAGGTATTGGATGTCGGAGACGACGAGTCCCACTTCTTCTTTGATTTCCCGTTCCAGGGCTTCCTCTGCGATTTCTCCGGCATCGATGAATCCGCCGACGACCGCCAGTTTGCCTTTGGCCGGCTCTTTGGCGCGTTCGATGAAGAGCATGTTGCCTTCCTGGTTGAGGATCAAGCCCGCCGCCGCGATGGTTGGGTTGAAAAAGTAGGTGTATTCGCAGGACTGACAGACAAAGGGGATCTTATCCTCGGGTGTCTGAGGGTGTCCGCATTGAGGGCATTGCCTGAATGTGAGATTTGGTTTCATGCTCGGACGAACCTTCTTTGATGGCTTGTCGGGTGGCAAGGTAGAAGTTGGGGGTGCGATTAAATGTGCGGGGGGAATGAATTTTTTGTTAACCACGGAGGACACAGAGAGCACAGAGGTAACATTTTTTACACTAACTTATTGCAACTCTCTGTGAGCTCTGTGTCCTCTGTGGTTTTGATAGGTTTACCCCGTGGAAATAATCGCGCCCAGAACTTGGAATTGGAAAACATTGCCATTGATTTTGAATTTGGATCTTGCTTAGGTCGTCGTTTCTCATATGAGAAGTTTCAAGGCCATCCTGTTTCTGTTGCTGGGTGTGGTGCTGATCATCGGCGCCATCCTCACACCGGCGTATCTGCGCGCCATTGATCGGGGGGTGTTGGAATCCGCCGGGGGTGAGCCGGAGTTGATCAGCGAAGCTTTTTCTTTGTTGAGTCTGGAAAAACCGGGTGTTGCCGAGCTGCTTTACCGCGCTGCAGTCGTCTCTCAATTGTCCGATTTGCCGAAAGTGGAAACCGCTCTTGGAAATGCTCGTGGTGAGCAGGTTGCGGCTTTTCAACAAGGTGATACCGATCCTTTGATCCTAATATGGATCCACCAGCACCGTTTGCAGGGAACAAACGTGGTATCATGGTTTGTTTCAAGTGGTTTCCGTGGTTCTGTCGTGGAACATCTGGAGCAATCCAATCGGCCTGGCGTCCGCGAATTGATGCACAATCGATCCCTACAGGCACTGGCCTTGTTCTTTCCGGTTTCAAGTGCGGGTGGGCAGGCTTTTGATTCGGCCATTTTGATGACCGGCCTGCTGTATCAAGAGGATCATCTGAATGCTTCGTTTAGAAAAGAACTGGAAACCTTGGCTGCTGAAGCCAATCGGGGATTGGATACCCGTCCCTTGGAATCCGTCTATCTCGACCTGTTGTCATTGTCCAAACGGTTCAACTGGGGACAATTAACCGCTTTCATTCAAAAGGTGGACTCGGCCGCGGCCCTTCGTACTCTGGTGCATCATGCCTCAAAGTCCGATGAGATGCTGGCTACTGTCTTTGCCGGTGTTTGGTTTGCGGAATCCGGTTCTCAAGTGGCAGCTTATCTACGCCGTTTTGCGGAGTCGGGTCCGCATGATCTGCAAACGGCCGTTGGTTTCGGGCAAGGTTCGGTGCGGTATCTTGTGTCGCGACAGGAGCCACTTTATGTGAGTTCGATGCGCGAGCGTCTCAGAAGTGTGGGGCTGGTTCAACCGGTGGCGAATGCTTTGACGGGGATGACTTATCGATTACCCATGATCGGGCTTTTAACCAAATACCTGTTGTTCCTCTTCGGAAGCTTCTTTTTGTTTCGTTTGATTTACATTCTGAAACCTGGTCCCGACAAGGTGGAAGCCACCCTTCAGGTGGAAGGGATCGGCTTTTTACGTCAGCAAATCATGGCGCTGGTGGCGTTAATTTTTCTGATCGCGTTTGGCGAACCTTTTCTTGCGCAGGATTCCAAAAAGATGGAAAATCCGATTAATTGGAGATTTCCCGTGGTCGAATCCGCTGTAACGGAGAAAATTGATAAAATTATGGATACAAAAATCACGCAAATTACCATTCTGGCACTGGTCGTTTTCTTTCTCGTCCAGGTGAGTATTTATGCCTTGTGTCTGGTCAAGCTCAAGGAGATCAAAAAGCAGGAGGCCAAGAGCCGACTCAAACTCAGGTTGCTCGACAACGAAGACAACATGTTTGATGCCGGATTGTATGTCGGTCTGGGGGGGACTGTTCTGTCACTGGTGATGCTGGCTTTGGGGATGGTGAATCCCGGTTTGATGTCTGCTTATGCATCGACCTTGTTCGGGATTATCTTCGTTTCCGTGCTGAAGATCTTTCACGTCCGTCCCTATCGGCGCAAATTGATTGTTGAAAACGAGATGGAGTCCGCATGAATCGACCCTTGCTCATCATTATCTGCGATTTTTTGCTGATCAGTCTGCTTTCGCTGGCACGATTTGATCAGCAACCGCCCTTGGAATCCGAGACGCCGGAAATGACCGAAGCGGAAGAAGCACAAGGCGCGCAGGACATGATGGAAGTGCTGAAGCTGGCCTTGGAGCAGGAACGCCAATCCAAGGAAGACCTGGCCCGCGAACTCGAGAATGTGCAGGACACCCTTCAGAACAAGGAAAGTGCCCTGCAGGAAAAGGATTCACGCATTGAAGGCATCGAAGAGAATCTCGAAGATGTCGAACAACGGGCGGCGCAGTTGGCGCGTGAAAGGGAGATGCTGCGGCAGCAATACGAGGACACGCAGAAAAACGTGGCCTTTCTGCAGGAACAATATGTCAACGTCAAGCAGGAGGCCAAACAGTTGCAGGAAGACCTGACCACCTCCTCCGAAAGCGCCACCGATTCCAAAGCCAGATTGGAAACCATCGAGTCCGAATTACAAGTCCGCCGTCAGGAGGCACAGAGGATGCAGGACAAGATGGATGCCTTGGAGGAGGAGCGTAAGGAAGCTGAGGAGCAAAAATTTCAGTTGGCGCTTGAGTTGAAGCAATCCCAAACAGCGGAAATCATCATTCGAGAACAATTTGACGCTGCGAAGGACGAGATCAAGACAGCCAGAGCCGATGTGGAATATTCACGGGATCAGGTGGACCTGGCTCGTAAGGAGGTTGATATCGCTCGTGAGGAAGTGGTCACCGTGCGACAGGAGAAGGAGCGTATCCAGGAGCACGCGGAGGAATTGGCCGAAGGGGTGGATCAGTTGGCCGAGAAATCCGAAGCCATCCGTCAGGACATCAAGGACAACACACCTCTGGCCGCGAACACCATCTACAATGAATTTGTTGAAAACAGGATCAGCACCCGATTTTTCGCAGCTAGGAGCGGGCTCTTTGGTCAGACTATTGACAAGGAATCGGAAACCAACAGCGTTTTGGTGTCGGATGGAACCAATGTTTACGCACTTTACCATGTGGAAGGAACGCCGTTTCAACTCTGGCACGCTGAATCGGATTGGGAGCAATTGACAGGCGTGGTCAATCGTGGTCAGAAGGCTTACAGCATCGCTTTGATGTCGTTCATCAAATCGGATCCACGCTTGCTGGTGGTGCCGGTGGGGGCCAAGCAGGCTACGACCTTGGGGGGCAAGATTTACACTCTGGCGGCTGATCCATTCAAATTTCAGGAAGCGGTTCTGGTCGGCGCGCAGGAAGGTTATTACGGTGAGGCGGAATTCAAACTGGACCCTGCGAATCCCCAATATGTTAAAATGGAAAGGAAGGCCTTTCGAAAACTGGTTGGTAAGTTTTCACCTTCCAAGGGAGATCTGGTTTTCAGCAAAACAGGCGAATTATTGGGGATGATGGTCAATAATGACTATTGTGTGGTGCTGCATGACATCGAGACCACTCAGAAATTCCGTTTTGGCATGAGTGTTCTTTCCGAAAGTACCGGTCGTATCATGGCCCGTCAGGCGGTGTCACTGAGTTCGCTGCCACTGCATTTCCAATAACATCCCCACGGAGAATTGTTTCGGTCGTGATGTGATGACTTGATCTTCACGCCCAATGCGTGAAGGGTAGCTTTGTGATTGATTTCCAAGCTTATCTGCTGTCCGGATGGCAAATCTTCCTGATTCTTCTGGGAGTGCTGTTGGCTGGGCTGACTTCCTCTCACGCTGTGATGTACAAGCGTGATGCCCGGTCTGCCTTGCTTTGGGTGGCATTTATCTGGTTTCTCCCCATCGCCGGATCCCTGCTTTATGCGGTGCTTGGAGTCAATCGCGTGAGGCGGCGGGCCATCATTTTGAGGGGGGATATTCAGCCCATCACCTCATCTCCCACGGTTGCTCCGGGTGATCCGGACCATTTGGAGTCGGCTTTCGGTGAGGAGTTGGATCAATGGCGTCCGCATTTTCATGCCCTCAGGCAGATCACGTCGAGGCCACTGCTCCCGGGCAATTCTATGGAGGTGTTGATCAATGGCGAAGAAGCTTATCCCGCCATGATGCATGCGATTGATCAAGCCGAGGAAACCGTTGGGTTTGCTTCTTACATTTTTGATCATTGTCCTGTTGGGATCGAATTTATGGAAGCCTTTCGCCGAGCCAGGAGCAGGGGAGTTCAGGTGCGTGTATTGGTGGATTCAACAGGATCGAAGTATTCCTGGCCAACCATATTCAAAGCGTTGAGAGAGGCTGGGATTCCTTGTGCCAAATTTCTTCCGTTCAGCGCCATCAAACGTCCGTTGACATTGAATCTGCATAATCACCGGAAATTGTTGACCGTAGACGGCAGGATAGGATTTACGGGGGGAATGAATATTCGCCAGGGACACCTGACGCAGAGTGGCGAAAAAAATCCGGTGCAGGACCTTCAGTTCAAGTTGACCGGTCCGGTGGTGGCACACATGCAGGAGGCGTTTGTTAATGATTGGTACTTCAGTTCGCACGAAACACTGAGCGAAGATTTGTGGTTTCCACCCCTTGGGCAAACGGGAGAGGTTTATGCGCGAGGGATTACGGATGGGCCGGATGAAGATTTGGACAAGCTTTTATGGGCCCTCTTGAGTGCGTGCCACTCTGCAAGACAGTCCATTCATATCATGACGCCCTATTTTCTGCCGGATCCATCTCTCATATCAGCTTTGTGTCTTGCTGCGATGCGCGGGGTGGAGGTTCACATTCTGCTTCCGGAAAAGAATAACCTGCCATTCGTGCAGTGGGCGACTCATGCGATGTTGTGGCAGGTGTTGGTGAAGGGGTGCCGTGTCTGGGAATCTCCTCCGCCTTTCGATCATGGGAAGCTCATGCTGGTGGATGGTCACTGGGCCTTGGTGGGATCCGCCAATTGGGATCCACGTAGTTTGCGGCTGAATTTTGAGTTCAATGTGGAATGTTATCATCCGGAAATAGTTCGTCATCTCGAGAGTGTCCTGGCAGGGAAGATCAAGCAGTCCAGGGAAGTCACGCTCCAGGACATGGATGCCAGATCGATTCCTGTAAGAATACGGGATGGGCTGATGCGATTGGCGACTCCCTACCTTTGAGTCTGGTTGATTTGCATTATCCGCAGATCTGCGCAGATAAACGCAGATATTTTGATAAAAGAAATTCAAAGAGAATATGTGATTGATTCACTCTCCTGGTTTGTTGATTGCAACTTGCAACACACTTTTCCCCCACTATCTGTTACATCTGCGGATAAACAAAAAGCCCGACAGGAGCGCTTCCTGTCGGGTGATTTCATGCTTTTGACTCAGACTGAGATTATCTAGCCAATTAAGCGCAGCGCCGATTGTGGAATGGCGTTGGCTTGGGCGAGCATGGCTGTTCCGGATTGGACCAGAATGTTTTGGCGCGCGAAATTCGCGCTTTCCTCGGCAACGTCCACATCCTTGATGCGGCTGTTTGCTGCGGAAATATTGTCTTTCAACACGGACAGCTGAGAGCTGGTGCTTTCCAGACGTGATATATTAGCCCCCACCGTTGCCCGGTCTGTGGCCAATTGACCGATGGCTGTTTTTACTGCCGTCAATGCGCTGGCTGCATTTGTGGTTGTTCCAACTGCTAGTGAGTTCAGGGCCGTGTAGCTGGCACCAGCTGCCAGATCCACTCCAGAGGCGGCAAATTTCGTGCCGTCACTGTCAATGGTCACATTCAGATTGCTTCCGCTAAAAAGACTGACCCCGTTGAAATCCTTTTTAGCGATATCAACGATGTAGCTGTCCAATGTCTGAAACTCCTTGTCGTAAAGACCGCGGTCCGTGTCGGATTTGGTTTCGTCCTGAGCCAGCATGGCCAGTTCACTCATGCGGTCAAGCGCCTTGCCGACCTTGTTGAGAAAACCGTCCTGCGTCTGTGAGAACGAAACGGCGTTGCCGACGTTGTCCTTGGCGGCCTGGATACGGTTGACCTGAGCGTCAAACTTCAGAGATACCGCTGTGCCTGCCGCGTCGTCCGCGGGTGAGTTCAGTTTTGATCCTGAAGACAATCGTGCCAGTGATTTCTGCAATGATGTTGTCGATTCACTGAGAATGCGAGAGGCCATTGCAGCCGATGTGTTGGTGTTGATGACTACCATTTTTAACTCCTTCCTATGAGTTCTATTTTGCACGGCATCCATGCCGTGCGGAATTTTTGATGAGGATGATTCCGAACCTTTGTTCTGTTGCGGATTGCTCCGCCTTCAACACGTCTATCGGATATGGTAGTAAAATATTTAGTTAAAAACTAAAAAATAAATAAAGTGGGAAGTAAAACAATCAGAAAAAAATAAAGAAAAAAGTCAATCATAAAAATATATAATATGATCTGCTTTTAAGTGGAGGAGAGTGTGAATCTTTCCGTCACTTGATGTCGTTGTTGATGGGAATGGTGGTTTTTTGAATGTGGATTTCTTATTCTGATCTACGTTCGTTTTATGGTCTTCTTAAAGTTCTCTGCCCGATTTTGGGATAATTTGGGGGCAACAGTGTTGATAAGCGACCGATTGCCAATGAAGAACGAGGTCGACCAAAGTGCCATGTTAACGCAATGATTTCGTATGGGTATTCGGTGAGGCCTGATCCATGTTGACGCGTTTCTCTCATCTTGGAGGTAGAGGTCGCCTTTCGTTTGTGGATCAATCAGGAGGCCTGTCCAAATGAGGGTGTTTGCAAACGACGAAATGACCAGGCAGATGCACGGACGTGCATAGCTGATCTACGGATTGTATGTTGATGATCATGGTAACTCCTTCCATTGAGTTCTGCTCCAAAGCGATGACTTCCTTGTCAAAGAGATTCCAAGCATCTCTTGTCACTCATCGTGCTGAAATCATATCATCCAGCATAGTTATGATCGGCTTTTCCATGGAGTTCTTTAGGCACAAAGAAGAAATTTTTGATCCGGTCTGGTTGGAATCTTTTTAGCCGTGTAAGGACAAGCTGATAAGGGAAGGCCATGTTGTGGTAAGGTGATTCATGGAGTTGCTACCTTCATTCCAATCTCAATCTACGTTCATGTGCGGGTGGAAAATGAATCACTACCATGCGTGTAATCAACAAGTAACGAGGATAGGTCATTGGATTTCCTTTGAAACAGGCATGGAAGCCTGTGCTCCCGCTCTCATGACCGAAGCGGAGGCCGCCCTTACGGCTCGATCCATGGAGGCATGAAGAGTTAGTCCGGATGCCAAGGCTGCAGCGAAAACGCCATTGAAGCAGTCCCCGGCTGCTGTTGTATCCACTGCCTTCACCTCGGGGGCTGGGCTGTGGTAATCGTCGGTTTTGGTTACTTTTAAAGCGCCTCTCTCCCCTAGCTTAACGATGACAACTGAAGCTCCCCGATGGCACAGCTCTCTGCCTGCTTCTACGAACTCATCCAGCGGCGCATTTTCCGAAAGGTTATTACCGGTTAGAACATTGAGTTCCGATTGGTTGGGAGTGATGAAGTCCATTTCCCTCAACCATCTATCAGGAATGGGGGTGGCTGGGGCCGGATCCAGGATGAGCCAACTGCCTGGTGAGCGTTTCATCTGTTCAATGGCGTATGCATTTGATTCCTGTGAGATTTCCATCTGTAAAAGAATGCATTTCGCATGCTGTATATGTGGTTCGGCTGAGATAAGCGTCTCTGGCAAAAAAACTCCATTTGCTCCGGGGATGACGATGATTCTGTTTTCACCCGATGCCGCCACTTCGATCAGCGCTGTTCCCGTCGGTTGGTTGCCGGTTACTTTGATGCATTCTGTGAGAATGCCCTGTTCATCAAGGTTCCTGATCAATTCTTTGCCAAAGGAATCGTTGCCGACTTGTCCCACCATGGCGACACGTGCTCCTGCGCGGGCGGCAGCGTAGGCTTGATTCGCTCCTTTTCCTCCACAGTGAATCTTGAATGCAGAGCCCGTCACCGTTTCGCCTGATGCAGGAAAACGGGGTGCGTTGACCACCATATCCGTATTGAGACTTCCTATGACGGCCACGTCCACTGGTTTTTCCGGTGCGTGCATAGCTTGCAGCAAAGATTGGAGTTAGGTTTTTTTGGCTGCCCCTGTTACCGGATCAATGGGCCAAGCTTTGATGATAGAGTTGACCAGCGTGGCCAGAGGGATGGCAAAGAATACGCCCCAGAACCCCCACAGTCCCCCGAACAGGAGGATGGCTGCGATGATGGCGATGGGGTGCAGACTGGTTGCTTCCGAAAGAAGTACCGGAGCCAGGACATTGCCATCCAGAACTTGAATGATGGAATAAGCAATGAACAACCAGACGAATGTCGATGTCATGCCGAACTGATAATATCCAATTACAACAATGGGGATGTACATCAAAGTGGCACCCACATAGGGGACCAACACCGAAAGTCCGACAAACAGCGACACCAACAGCGTGGCTCGCAGTCCAAACAGCATCAAGGTCAGGTAGGTGACGCCCCAAACTATGATGACCTCCCAAAATTTCCCACGCACATAATTGCTGGTTTGAATGTTGACTTCCTCCCACACCTGGCTGGTCAGGGTCCGATCATGAGGCAGGAATTTGGAAAACCATTTCAGAATGGCTTCCTTGTCTTTCAGGATGAAAAACACCAGCACGGGTACCAGTACCAGATACAGCATCCAGACAACGACATTCTTCAGTGAGGAAATAGACAGGGTGATGGCTTGTTTGCCGATTTCGGTCAATTCCTGTTCGACTGTTCGCGTCAACCTTTCGTAGCTTGATCCATCTACGGTCGGATCGAGCGAGAATTCGGGGCCTCCAGTAAATCGTGCGTCATCGAAAAAGGGTTCCGGTCCGTGGACTGTGTTGGTGGATGTGGTGGATGTTTCCAATTCTTTGGACGCAAGTTGGACCTCATTGGTGTTTGACCGACCATTTGGTGAGGTATTGAAAAAGTCCGGCAGACGTTGATTCCGGAAGTGCTCGTATTTCTGGTAGGCACCACGCATATTGTTCGAAACATCCTTGACGATTCCCGGTACATCATTTCGAACAAATTTGTCCAATTCGGAAACCAGGCTGGGAAGCACGACAAAAAACAGCAGGAATACTGAAAGCAGAAAGAGCACGAACACCCCACAAACAGCCACTAAACGAGGCACTCCATGCTTTTGGACTCGCATGATAATCCCGTCCAAAAGATAGGCGATGACCACTGAAGCGAGAATGGGAGCGAGGAAATCTCCGAAGAAGAAAATCGTCAAGAATACCGTCAGCAGCAATGATGCTAACAGAACTATCTGAGGATTAGATAGTTGGCGTTTGAGCCAGTCCTTGATGAGATCCATGGATCCAACATAGGGCGTCCTCACGCTGTCAGCAAGTCTTTAGGAAAAATCCTTGGATGAATTTTCATTTCACTTTGCTGCTTGACCCGATGTGGGAATGGATGCATGGATTTCTAAACCGAATCGCCCAGGATTTTACCGAAGAAGACGTTGGATGTTCAATTTCGGCAAACCTGTGGCGTCATCATCAGAATGCCAAAGGATATGAAAAAATTGTTTCGCATTGGTTGCTGTATACTACTCGTATTGACAGCCTTCACAAATAACGCCCAAGCACAGGGAGAGGGGGCTGCTCCTTCACGCCCTTCAAAACCAGCACCCAAACCGGAATATCCACCTTACACGGATGTGATGAAGGGCTATGAGCAAGTGATTTCTACGATCGACAAGAGTCCAACCCTGTTTGGTTTGTTCGTTAACCGTAAAGATAACCAAATACTTGCGGCGTTCCCCAAAAAGTATCAGTCCAAAAAATTCTTCATCGCTTTGACCGTTGCCAGCGGGGAGTTGTATGCCGGATTGCAGCAGGCAGACATGTATGTTTATTGGAAGCAGATCGGCAAACGTATGGTCTTGATCCAACCCAACGTGGAAGTACGCAGCACAGGTGACAGCGAATCACGTTCTTCCGTAAAACGCTTGTTCACCGACCGAGTCCTTGCTGACATTCCCATTGTCACCATGCACCCGCAATGGGGGCCCGTGGTGGATCTGGATGGTTTTCTTCTCGGTGAAGGTGCCAATTTCTTCGGTTCCAGCGCACGCGGGCTCAAGCGCCAGCTGGCAGTGGTCAAGAATGCCAAGGCGTTTCCGGAGAACATTGAAGTCGCCTTTGAGGTGCCCGTGTCCAGTGGATTACTGAAAACTTTTCATTACTCTATCAGCGAGATCAAACCCAACCCATCCTACCGGCCCCGCAAGGCTGACGAGCGCGTTGGTTATTTCACAACCGGCTATGATGATTTGGGGAAATTCCAACAGGACGATGTTCGGACTCGATTCATCAACCGCTGGCATTTGGAAAAAGCTGCTCCTGAGCTGAAAACCAGTCCGGTTAAAAATCCTATCGTCTTCTACGTCGAGCATACCACTCCGATTCGTTACCGCCGCTGGGTGCGAGAGGGCGTGATGATGTGGAACAAGGCCTTTGAGGAAATCGGATTGTTGAATGCCATTGAGGTTCGTTACCAGGATCAGAGCACCAACGCACACATGGAATATGATCCGGAAGACGTGCGATACAATTTCATTCGCTGGCTGAACAACAACGTCGGCACCGCCATCGGCCCCAGCCGAGCCAACCCAATCACGGGTGAGATTCTGGATGCAGACATCATTCTGACCGATGGATGGATTCGGCATTTCTGGCGCAAGTTCAACGAAGAACTTCCAAAGCTGGCCATGGAAGGATATTCCCCGGAAACACTTTCCTGGTTGCAGAAGCATCCCGAATGGGATCCCCGGGTGAGACTGGCTCATCCGTCGAACCGCGAAACGGTTGCTGCGGAAATCGCTCACCACTCGCATCAATCATATGGCGGTCATCCTTTGGCCCACAACGATCCATCCATGATTGGTGACGAAGAATTCGACGGTCTGGTCGGTCGTACCAGTCAGGTGAACGGATTCTGTCAGGCTGCCGATTTCCGGGCGCTGGACATGGCGGTGATGCGTTTTGCTTTTGAACTGATGGCAAACAGCGAAGGGAAAGACGGTGAAGGTTCTGAAGGTGAGGACAAGGGGGACGACAAGGGAGAAGACAAGAAAGATGAAGATTTGCTGGACGGCATCCCGGATTGGTTTGTCGGACCTTTGATTGCCGACCTGGTGGCACACGAAGTCGGGCACACACTGGGATTGCGTCATAACTTCAAAGCTTCCAGCATCTACAGTCTGGAGGAAATTAACAGCAGCGAACTCAAAGGCAAAAAGCCATTTGCCGGATCAGTGATGGATTACCTGCCGGTGAACATGAACATCGAAGGTTTCGGGGAAGAGCAAGGCGATTATGGCATGATTGAAGTCGGTCCTTATGACATGTGGGCGATCGAATACGGTTACTCCATTGTCCGGAAAGACGATGAGTTGAAGAAAGTGCTCGCACGCGTGAACGACCCATTGCTCGCTTATGCGACCGACGAAGATACTTATGGTCCTGATCCATATGCCCGTCGCTACGATTTCGCCGAGGATCCAATCAGCTATGCCAAAAGCCAGATGAAACTGGCGAATGAACATCGCAAAAACATCCTCGATAAATTCGTGAAGGACGGTGACAGCTGGGCCAAAGCACGCTACGGCTATGGCCTGACCTTGAGCATCCAGATGCGTTCCCTGAGCATGATGGCCAACTGGTTGGGCGGCGCCCAGATCAATCGGGCCAAGAAGGGGGATCCGGATTCCAAGGCTCCGATTCAGGTCGTGGATGCTTCCAAGCAGCGCGAGGCGTTGCGTTTTGTTATGAAAAATGCCTTTTATGACAAAGCTTTCGGTCTCACCCCTGAATTGTTGCGCCATATGTCCACGGACAAGTGGATCGATGATTTCAGCTCCGCGATTCAGGACAGCACCTGGCCGATTCACGACCGGATCATGGGGATACAATCCTCAGCCCTCACCATGCTGATGAATCCCACGACCATGGGACGCGTTTATGACAACGAATTCCTGACGCCGGAAGACGAAGACATGATCACACTGCCGGAAATCCTCGGCGAAATCCGTGAGGGTATCTGGACCGAACTGGAAGATCCGGAAGAAGTCAAATTCACAGCACGACGTCCGATGATCTCCAGCCTGCGACGCAACCTGCAGCGCGAACATTTGGAACGTCTGATCGATCTCAGTATGGGACAGAGCTTTTCCAGTGTTGCCTACAAGCCCATTTCGAATCTGGCGACTGCACAATTGCGTGATTTGAAAAAGCAGATCGATGGAGTATTGGGCGATAAGGAACTAAATGCCGATCCATACAGTGCATCCCATTTGTCCGAAGCCTCGGTCCGCATCGAGAAAGCTCTCGACGCCGGATTCATCTATAACACATCCGACATCGGAGGTGGAGGTGGTTCCATTCGGTTGATTCTTGGAGATGAACTCAAAGGATCAACGAATTAGTCCTTAGCTCGATAAAAGTATGGCATTTTAAGGCCCGCCGTTGTTCGAACGGTGGGCCTTTTTTTGTTTATGCGGACGTATCATTCAAAAGCGTGCGCACAGGTAGAATCCCGCGACTGCGTGGATCCCCGGCGCGCCCCCGAGCGCGAAGGCATGAGGGAAGGGAAGCAAATGAACTGCAGGATCTTCCCTCGAAAGCTGATTTTTAAGGATGGGGGATACGAGGATTGCGCGCCGAGACGCCAAGCTCTACC
>Ga0255768_10000201_pt1 | contig 61970 bp, 79 predicted proteins | sample 071ome_33_FD_179983 | JGI IMG/M metagenome (GOLD analysis project Ga0255768, IMG submission 179983) | Coastal salt marsh microbial communities from the Groves Creek Marsh, Skidaway Island, Georgia - 071412AT metaG (version 2) | ecosystem: Environmental > Aquatic > Marine > Intertidal zone >... | reverse complement strand
CTTGTAGTACGTTTAAGAACTTGCAAGCACCAGTACGATTAGCAATCCAATAGTCATTGTTAATTCTTGTACCATCTACAGCCTCTTGATAACTTGTGATGCCTGTTGCTTCTTGTCCACGAGGTGAACGTGCTACCCACGCAGGAATATCAAGCACCATGCCATAGTCCATATAAGCATCCATCCAACGGAGAACGCCATCTCTTTTCTTTTGTGCTTTAGGACAGTTAGGATTCTTCCAGTCACCTTCCCATACGCCTTTACCAATCTGGAAACCACCTGAGTCGCCTAGTATCCAAGAGTTTTGTCTATCTCTATTACGCACCATATCTTCTTTAGGTGAGTGTTTGTTAACATCAAGTTCTGCGTGTCCTGCAGAATACAATGTCCATTGATATTGGAATTGTCCTTGTTGTTTATTAAGATAGTTTAAACTTTCAACACCGTGTGTAAAGTTTGAAGGGATTCGCGACTTATCCACATATTCGTCAAAACGCTGTTTGCCTACATAAGTTGCATAAAAGCCGCTTAGTGCAGGTAGGAATCTTGCGTAATCGTTTTGTGACGCAGTTAAGTCTTTATTCATCTTTTTCCTTTATGTGTTCGTAATCTAAGTAACTAGAACACCACTCGTAAAAATGTTTATCTGTATCAGGCCAACAATCAGCAAACACAGAATCTTCTTTTCTATGTTGTCTATATTCTTGTCTAGCCTGTTTTTCAGTAATCATTACTTGCTCTGTGCTGGTAAGATATAATCGTATGTTGCCATACCTGAGTTAACACTAATCTTCATTGCACCTTGATCTGAAATGCTCATTGTAATGTCGCCACTTAGATTTAGTATTGCTTGTACTTGTGCTACAGGCCAACTCCATGTATGTTGTAATGAACCTGAAATTGCATTCTGGAAAACAAATTTACCTGCGTGTGTGCTTGCATCGCCAAAACTAAACACTAAGTCTGTAACACCGCCTGTAACTTCAGTTCTTACATTAAATGTAGGTTCTTCAGCATGTGCCGCTGCCATTAGTTTTAAACGTCCAATGCTTGAAACACTTGGCTTTACTTCGACATCCCATGTTGCGCCTTTAAATTTTACACTTTTAAGTTTTTCTTCAATGATTGCTTTGTTCATAAAGCGATAATCATTTTGGAAATCACCTGTTGTGTTTTCAAAGTGAATATGTGTTGGAACAACTTCTCCGTTGCGTTCTGCTTGTACAACTTCAATTTTAGCATTGTCTTTGTATTCAGGATTCTTAAGATGCAAACTTAGTTTGTCTAAGTTAGGCATACCAAAAGTTCCTACAAACTCGTTAACTGGATTGTGTGTTTCTGCTGTTAAAATAACAGAACGATCTTCCGCCATCGAGTCAATTGATGTGCTTTCGTCATTAGTAACTTTGACTAACGATAAAAAACCTAGTGCGTGAGTATGTGCTACTACGTCTTGTAAAATGTCTTTCATTTATGATTCTCCATTGATGTTAAGTTTATTATAGTGCCTAAGTGCTTGTTTGTCAAGCATTAATTTGCAATTTTTCGTTCTTTGAACCAACTTAGATACTCCCAAGTTTGTCTCCAATTTTGTATTGTTCTAGTATGATGTGCTAATTGTGCTAACGGATAGTCATTACCGTCTTTGTGCATTGCATCACCAAAAAACCAAATTGTATCTTTTTCCATATCAAAATCTTTTACAACTTGACTTTTGTCAGCACCTTTTGGTGCAATGTCAATTCCAGTTTCACCGCCTACCTTTGCTTCAAGATTGGTAAACAATCTATTAAACTTGTAAGCAATCTTTTCACGTTCTTTTTGTTCACTGTCCCATTTTACATACAGTTTGCGTTCTCCAAGCGTAGCATTACGTCCTACTATACTAAAGTTTACCATACCGGGGCGATGTTCAAAGTGTAATCCTGTGCGTAGCGGAAATGCGCTTGCAGTTAGTTCTTCGCTTAACCAGTCGTGTGCATCTTCAGGTAGTATCCATTCGTTTGTGCGAATGTGAGTTGTACCTTCCCAAACATCATTGCCATTACAGTTGTAAACACGTTTACATAAGTTGTAGGTAGGCTCACTAATTTGTTCAATAGTCTTAGGCTTGTCGCTACCTGTAACTAGATATACATCATTCATTAGACAAAAAGAATTAAAGAACGCTTTAAAGTCTAAGTCAATAATACCTCTACTAGGAGTAAGTGTACCATCTACATCAAATATAAACTTATTCATCTTAGACTCGATTGATTCTCTAATAACCAAATACACTCGCCAATATCTTCTGGATTCGTATATCCTTTGTCTACAGTGCATCTTTCATATGGATGTATTTGATATGCAAACTCTATACCTAATCCAAATGCAGCCGCCATTAATACAAGTATAAGTAAGAACTGCTTCATCCTTGTAGTGCCTTATGTCTTGCTTCGCTTGCTGCTTTTACATATTCTGAAAATCTGTCTGCAATTTCTCGCATTTCTTTTGCATTTACATTAGAAGTACCATATGATTCTGCAGTACGAGCAATATCGTGTAATTTGATAATCATTTCATTGTCGGTCATAGTTTTGTTCTCTCTGTTACTCGCGACCTTAAATCACTAGATGAAAATCTATGGTCGCGTTTGTTGAAGTATAAATCAATATCTCTTTGACGGCAGATATCCTTTCCGGTGAAATCCTTATCTCTGTATTCCTCTCCTAATATTCTAACATCAATATGATACATTGTCAAGATATCTTCAAGGTCTTTTTCAGTTCCATAAGGAATAATTTCGTCAACATACCCAACTGCTTTAAGTTGTGTATAACGCTCTACAACAGTTTGAATAGGACTATTTTTTTCTGCTCTATCTATACTTGGATCAACTTGTAATCCGCATATAAGATAATCGCATTGTTCTTTTGCTTCACGTAACATTATTACATGTCCGGCATGTAATAAGTCAAATGTTGAACAAGTAAATCCCACCTTCATTGTTTTTTTACCTTATGATTCATTAGTTTACAAGAGCTCCACTTACAGTTAACATCGTATTTCTTTTTACATATTACGCAAATCATTCGTACCTCTTTCCGTCAAACACACAAATAAACTCTAACCAGTAAGGTCCTGTATTATGAACTTTATGAAATACATTATCTTCAACAAGAACAACATCGCCTTCTTTAACATCAAAAATTTTATGATCTAGTTCCATTTTTCCTGTGCCTGATACAAAGAAATAAACTTCTTCTTGTCCAGCGTGTCTATGTCCATTAGTGGATTGATTAGAACGTAATCTAGTTTTACTAACAACTAAGTTTTTTAAAGTCTTATTATCAAACAATTGATATTGATCATTGTCTTTAACTAACTCGCCTTCAATATTTGATGTAGTAAGTTTCATGTTTTTATCCTTCAAAGTTATAATTTTCTGCTAATGCTTTTAATATTTCAATTAATTCTTGTATGGTATTTAGGTCTTGATCTCTCTCGGTATCAATTTCTATTTCCATTTTTATTTTCATTTTAGTCTCCAAAGTCAAACAAACTGTTGAATGTAGTGTTTTGCTTAGTATCTTCTAAGTCATAATCTAGTACACCAATTAGGTTATCTAACTTATTATCAATAATGGTACTTTCCATTGCGTCTCCGTCAAATGGAAGTTCCTTAAACCATTCAGGTAGTCTTAGCTCATCTGTTGGATAAGCAACACTCGTATATCCTAAAGGGTTTTGTTTTAACTTACAAACAATAACTTTCATACCGTCAACGATTTCTTGCGAATACTTGTCGCCATTCATACGTTTTAGTGTATTCCAATTAATACTTGCTCTTACATGTCCGGGCATATTTGCTTTACCTTGTTTCTTTTCAAGTCGCTCATAATGCCCGATTTTATTTGCACGTTTGGGAGAACCTTTTTCAAATCCCGGACGTTCTTTAAAGTCCTTACGGAATTGTGTAATACGCTCGAGTACTTCTTTTTCTGTTGCATCTGTAAGTACCATAAGCAATACTTCGCTCAAAAACTCTTGCATAAACACAGGAGTATCAGAACGTCTAAGGTCTAATCCCATTGCTTTTACTTTACCAGGTTTTCCGTCTACGTCTGTACGGAAACCTTCGTTGTCAATTACTAAAGCCGCATAACGCTTCTTAGTAATATACAAACCGCTTTGTGCTACAATTTCTCTACCTGCGGCAATAACATCTGAACGTGTCTTTGGACAGTGAAATGCCTTTGCCATAAAGTCGCCGAACGTTGTATTTGCTTGCTCTGCAACTTGGTCATATAATGTAATGCACTTTTCAATGCTCCACTCAAGGTTACCACTTTCAATATCATCTTTTAACACAGGATACGCACTAAAATAAACGGAGTCTGTATCACCGTAAATGACTGCTTTACCTACGTGATCATATTCGCCTGTAATAACTTTGTTAACCTCAGCACTCATGTGCTTAACAATTTGTCTACCTGTTAGTGTTGTAGATTGTCCTATACGTTTGTCAAAAAATCTGCAACCAGGATTAAGAATGGCCCCATAAAGAGAGTTAAGATTAATTTTCTTAACAAGTTGACGTTTGTCCCAAAATGCAGTTTCAATAGCATTGCCTGCTTCTTTTGCTTTCTTAAGTTGTTTTTGTAGATCCTTACGTTCTGCATACCAGCGTTTTAAGATACCAGGTATCACTCCTTCAAATTCTGTAGTAAATATTGTACCGTTAGCACTTAGCATCCACGGCATATGTGAATCAAATATAAGTTGATGAATTTCTGCACCACTTAGTACATCTGAACGTCCATCTTCCCAGTCAACCGTTAGTGCAATATCTTTGCGTTTCTCCATAACTGCTTCGTATTCTTCTGTTGCAAAACGTCCTTCCCAGCTACCTGCAAATGATTTCTTTTTAAGAGTCATATCTTCATGTACACGAGAATCTGTTATCTCTGGACGTAGTTGTCCAATAATAGTTTCCGGAGCCATATTCAACGCACGAATTACTGACGGATACAGTGAGTTCAAGTCCATTGAGCCGATGTACTTGTGCAAACCTTTCTTAGGAAACGCAACATAAGCACCTGCGGCTTGTGTGTTTTCGTCATCACGTTTTGGACGATTAGGAACTTGTAAGCCTCTGTGATGTGCCTCGTTAATGATTGCTTGCTCAGTAACAGCAACAGCACCCATTGTTGTTTGTAACAATACAGTGTTTGCGTGAGCAAGTTCGTTGCTCAAATCAATAAATCGTAGTTTCTTGTCTAGTTTGTCAAGTAGTGCAACGTCTTGTCTGTTATATTCAATAAACGTTTCAAAGTCATTGTTATATAATTGATCAAGTGTACCTTCATAAACAGTTTTATTTTCGCCTACTTCTAATTCACCGATAGCATCTAATCGATATGTATGCCTTTCTTCATATGTATATTTGCGATACAGTTCAAGCGAGTCTAAATGCACACGACCCACAAAATCATAAGTTTCGGCAGTTTTTCCATATTTTTCATATTCACGTTTCTTAGGTAGTTGTCCCCACAAGCAGAAACGTCTTGTGTCATCTTTGCTTAGTACACGCTGGATACGGTTTACAGTGTAAGGAACATCGTACCCTTCTGAGTTCCAACCACTTTGTACATCTGCATCTTCAATCAAATCAAGAAAAGCAAGTAACATTTGTTTTTCACCGTTACCTTCTTCGTCATTGGTAAACAGAATAACTTCGTCACCCCAACGCTGTTTACACATAGCAACAGCATCTTCATGTTTCATACCTTTAGGCGGAACTGCTAGTGTAATCAACGCACTGTCTAGCCATTGCAAACATACAGTAATAGCAGTAATTGGCATAAACGGATCACTAGGATCAGCAAAGCCTCGTTCTGGATCAAAGTCTGTCTCAATATCCCAAAACGCAATGTTTAGTTTAGGTGCGTCTTGGTTGAGATAGTTTTCACTTAGACATTGGAAGATTGGATTAATGTCGCTTTCAAACAAGTCCTTGCCTTTGTTAATAGCAACTTCTTTACGAAAATCTTTTGTGTTTTTACAAACAATTCTATTAAGTGGATCACCGTAAACACTTTTATATTTTCCACGAGGATCTTTGTAATAGAATGTGTATTTTGCAGGATACTCTGTGTAATGTCTTTTGCCGTCGCGACGCTCTACGACACGAATAATGTCTTGGTCTCGATCAAACATTGCATCTACATAAGGCATTTATTTTCCCTCGTACCAAGATTGTAAAAATTCATAATGATTTGGAAATGTTGCTTTACACAAATCAGTTTGTTTTTGTTTGCTTTCAATAAAATATTTCAAATACATATCTTCCTCAGGAGTATTTTTTTCAGCATCAATGTAGCCGCCACCAGCATGTATCATACTCCACCATTGTACACTCGAAAACATACTTTGTCTAGTTAAAAACATGATAGGTTTTGGATATGGATAATAGGTACTAATAATATTAATACAATCATCAGGTAGATCTTTAAGAGTTTTATTTCTTATTGCCTGCCAGTACATTGTATCTTTCTTATTACTAAAGAAATAGTGTGCAAAGATAAAAGAAAGTATTTCAATATTCAACCCGTAATATGATTGATTGATTGCATCTTTAACTTCGTCGCTCCAATTACCTTGAGACATCTGTATAAAGTGTACAAATGCTCTAACAATACTTGTAGTAAATGTAATACCTGTTGCTTCTAAAGGTTCCACAAATCCTGCACTTAGTCCTACAGCAAGGACATTTTTAACTGCAACTCTTTGATGGGTTCCACATTTCATTTTTAAATGTTTTGCTGGAGCATCGTATTCGCCTAAAGCATCACGTAATTCTTTTTCTGCTTCTTCTGGTGTAATAAAGTTTGAACTGTATACATAGCCGTTACCAATACGGTCATAGACAGGGATAGTCCATCTCCATCCTGCATTCATAGCAGTTGCTTTTGTATAAGGGTGACATTCTGTTTTAGGATCTGTGTATTGAGTTTGTAGTGCAACAGCACTATCGTTTGGCAACCAAGTTTTAAAAGAAATAAATTCTTCTTTTAGTTCATTTTCTAATAGAAGACTTTCAAAACCTGTACAGTCAATATACAAGTCTGCTTCGTAAATAGTACCTTCTTTGTCTTTGAGGAATGAAATACCATTAACGTCACTTCTAATATCTACAATTTCTGTATCTACATATGTAATTCTATTAAGGATAAGTTTTTTAATACAATCAATAATTTTATATGCATCAAAATGTACAGCACCAAATCCTTCAGGTCCAGTATTAAAGTTACAATCTAAATCTTTTGTAAGTTTTGGGCTAATATTGTTTTCTGCTAGTTGATAAGCAGGATACCAATCTAAAAACTCTTTATAGGATTTGTCTGCAAAATGCTTGTTAGCAAATAAATCAGGAGTAGCAAGATAGTTTATTGGATCATCGTTATCTACAAAATAAGGCTCGTCATTCCAGCCTTCTAGTTTAACTCCGTGCTTAAATGTTGCATTACTAGCAGGCATCCATTCATGCGGCTGTAGTCCACATTCATAAAGGAAACTAGCAGTTGCAGGTTGAGTTCCTTCACCTACGCCAATTGGACCTTTTTTGCTATCTTCAATTAAGCAAATTTTTACTTGTTCAGGGAGATTATTAGTTAGATATGCGGCAGTCAACCAACCACTGGTTCCGCCACCAAAGACGATTATTTTTTCTATCATTTTTCCTCTCGTTGCTTATGGCCAACTTAACCTTCTTCTTGCTCGACTATTGTCATTGAGCGTTATTAATATTTACTAGATCCAACCCATTGCTCGACTAAATCCGAGCACGTTAACACATGCAAAATATGATGTTAACACTAATGGCCAGGCAAGTGTGCGTCTATAGTAAGCATATACTGCTGTACACGAACCTATAAAAAATCCCGGGTACACGTATCTCATATCAGGACTGTCTGCATTTAGTGCAAGTGTTAGACTAGCAGCAATCGTAAAGACTGTGCTAATCATTTCAAATGCAAATGCTATCTTGTCACTGTCATATGAGCTTTTAAAAAATTTCCTTATAGGATCCATTATTTGTCGTAACCAAGTGTAGTAATTAATGTTTCAAGATCGTCATAGGCATCAGCATGTTGTGCCCAATCACGTTTTTGTGCAATTTTGATTGCCTTGTTGATAAGACTTGGCTTAATATCCATTTCTTCTGCAACAGCCTTTACAGTTTCTTTTAAGCCTGTTTGTAAATCTTCAACTTCTTGTAATACAGTTACGCCTTCACGGACAAGGCGTTCTAGTTTGGCTTTTTCGTCAGCCCCGTAGGTTCTGCTACTCATATTAAACTCCTATGTTAGTTTAATTTATATTATAGTGGAATTTTGTCTAGAAGTCAACCTAAAAAATTAATTTTTAAGCTGATATTTGGCTAGTTCTGCATAAAGTCTACCTTTAATAGACTCATCTTTTTTGGCATTTTTAGTTGCAGTTGCATACATAACTGCTTCGGCATCTTTGCCGTAACGTTTCTTAAAGTCGTCTTTGTTCTTTTTCATGCCTTTGACATACTTTTCACGTTTCTTTTCTTCGCCTTTAGTAAGTGAACGTTCGGCTAGTAATTCTTCTAGTTGTGCTACTCTTGCTTCTAGCGCAGCAATTCGATCTTCTGAACTTTCGCCAACTAGTTTATCTTTTAATGGGTGTGGTTGCTCACCTGTATGACTTGGTTTAGACATTTTAGGCATAGGGTCTTTACCTTTTGCCTGTCCTGCACTGCCAGTTTTTTGTTTACCTTCTGTAATAACACCTGCTAGTGCAGCAAAGTCGCTTACAGAATAATTTTTATCTAATTGTAACGAACCTTCTGCAACTTCGTAACTTTCTGCTATTGGTTGCGTAACTTCTGGTGCAGGAGTATTACCTTGTAAAGCCGCCACCATTTTAGCTTTATCTTCAGCAGGGTCAGTTGGTTCAATATTAAAAAGTTTTTTCTGTAATGCGTGAAAATCCATATTACTTGCCGCCACCGCCGCTAGTGCTTTTAACTGGTTTAATACTTTTTGCTTTAATATTTTTTGCATCTATTTTTGATGGTGATGTAGGAGGAGTTACTGTACCTTCTAGTTTTTTTGCAAGTTTTTCAGCAATACTTTTTTTGTAAGCGTCTGTACTTTCTTTTTTTGATTTAGCAGCATGTACTGCTTTACGTTGTGCATCGTTTTTGTACTTGCCTTCTTTCATTGCTTTGTTCTTTTCGTAGCAATCGCAATGAGGACAGTCTGGACCACATGAACACTCAGTTACTGGTTTACCACAGCACTCTTCTGGACACATTTCAACGCCTTCGTTCATGCCTTCACCAAACTTCATATCGTAGTCTAGGTTGTGATATACTGAACCAATGTAGTCAGCTGCTTTAGTAATCTTTGCTTGCTGCCAACCTTCTAGTCCTTGCTCTTCTGATACACCTTTTAGCATATCATGTAATTTAATAGCATACTTAGCAATCTTGTAAAGATCAGCTCTAGCCATTTGTACTTCGTGATCAGCTTCTGCTCTGCCAGCTAGATCAGCTAATCCTTCTTTCATTGCTTTGCTCATAATGTTTTCCTTTGTCTTTCCAGCATCGGATCCTTTCTCTGGAGAGTATTTCCAATCCTGACCGTTAACTTGCGTTATATTATCTCTATCAATTGCAAATACAGCACCTTTCTTTTTAAGTTGTATTTGCAAATCGCCTTGTTTATCTCTAGTATCTAGTAACTTAGTTACTTCACCGTCTTTAGTTTTCCCAGCAGCATTTTTATAAACTATAGCATCACCGGGTTTAACTTTTACGTAGTTACCTCCTGAAATGCCTGACGGAAAGTCGTCTTTTGCTTTCGGCTCTGCTGCTTTCGGCTCGACTGCTTTTGGCTCGGCTGCTTTAGGTTCTGGAGCAGGCTTGCCTTTTTCTGTAGGTTTAGTAGCATCTGCAGGTTTTTTTGTAACTACTGTGTTTTTTGTCTTTTTAACATCAGGCTTAGGTTTGTCCTTTTTAGGATCGTCACCTGGTTTAGTAAAAAAGTTTTTAATAAACTGTTCAGCAGAATCAGGACCTATCGCTCCACCTTTTTGTGTAGCATTAAATCCTTTTGCAAGAGATCTACCAAATCTAGTTCTTTCTTTTTCGCTTATGATGTTTCTAATACGCATAATGTATTTATCGCTTTATTGTTTTGCCGCCCATTAAATTATTATCTATATCTAATGCGTTTTTTGCTGTACCGTCTGAATTTTTCTTTTGTGGCGCTTCTGGAGCACCATATTTACCACGCTTTTTAGGTTTAAAATGTGCAGATGGAGGATTTGCTACACTTGCAATATTTCCAGCACTAGTAGCACCGGCAGTAGCATCTTCATCAAACTTTGCTCGTTGTGCCGCAAGTTGTAAACGCTTTGTATTAATTGCTTTTTCTGTTTCTTTATCCATTTGTCCAGACTTGCGTATATCACGCTCTAAATCGTCTAGATCTTTTTGATGTCTACGATTTTTTTCTTGGTCTGTTTCTGCTTCGTTGATTAAGTCTAATAGTTTCATTTTCTACCTGCCTTCATGTTAGCACACCAGTGATACATTTTACCTTTCTCACCACTATACTTTTTTGCTTTCTTACGTAAACTAGTTACACTTCCGCTACAACTAGCACCAGCCTTTTTGACTCTACCAGGTCGGCTTTTACCCTTTTCCTTACCGTCGGCAAAATTTTCGTTTTTCTTTTTGCCAGCGCAATGCGCCTTTTGACTGAAACCTTTTGGGTTTGAGCAGTTAATACTATCTTTGTACTTTTTACTCCAACCTTCGTCTAGCATATTTTCAAGCACATCATCTGCCATATGCACACGAGCATACTCTGCACCTGTTAAACGTAGTGCATCGTATCTGTGATGTCCATTTACAATACGTCCTTTTCGATCAATCTGTATTGGCTCATAGTCATCATTTAATACTTTAACTAATTGTTTACCTAGTTTGTTCCATTGACGTTCGCTTTGTACACTTTTAAGTTTGTCTAATTTAATCTTACCAATTGGTCCAAACTGCTTTAATTGTGGAGGTGCTTTACCGCCTGTAGGTTTTTCATCATAGTGAAAATCTTTATAACCACCAGCATCTTGTACTTTATATCCTATGCGCTTTAACTGCTTCATAAGATATTTCATTTCTTTTTTGCCTGCATACGGAGCAACAACTATATCTGGTTCGTCTACATTAGAATCTGCTGGCATTGCTTTTAGGTTAGCCATATTAGTGCCTAATTTTATAAAATCGTATTCACCATCGGCTTTAACAACAAAAGAATTTTCAGGATTTTTAAATAGATTACCTTCTTCTACAGGTTCTTGCATATGCTGTTTAATTGCTTTTGCTGTGCGCTCAAACTTATGATCTTTGTGCTTAAATCCAATACCACCTGCTGCTTCCCATTTGCCAATGTTAACACCGTAATCGTCAATTAGTATGTTAGGTGTACCGTCTGCTTGTGTAGCATACTTTGCTTTATCATGTGTAATGATTACATCTGCCGGAGGGAAGAAACCTAAGTGTTTTTTAATCCATTCGTGCTTGTGTGGTTCTGAATTAGGATCACCTGGTAACGGTGAACTTAATATTTTATATTCACCTTTTACTTTTTTAATTAATCCTAATAAACCTTTTGCATTATCTGTTAATGGTAAGTTAAGCCAAAAGTCTTCTGTATCTTTAATTTTTTGTAAACCTGCTTCTACGTCTTTAATATCACGGAAGCTATCTACACCCATTAGTTTAGCCCAGTCGCCGAAGAAGTCTGCAAGCACACCATCCATGTCTACATAAATTTCTGTAGCACTTGCAATTTCACCTAGTGCTTCTTCTAAGTCTGTTAGATTGTCTATTGCTTTTGGACCGTCTGGGTGTTTAGGATTTATTACAACAGTTTCACCGTTCATTAGTTCACTAATGTTTGCTGCCTTACCTAAACTATCTAGCAGTCTATGTAATTTATCTTTAGGATCGTAGCCGCCACTTTCGTATCCACTCTTACCACGAACTTCTACACGGTTTTTACCTTTTTCTTTTATGTGTAAAATATCGTAGTCGTCGCCACGTTCAAACTTAATAGCAACACTTTCAGTAAGTCCTAGGTTAAACAATACATTTGTTGATTTGCCTTTTACTTTTGTACTGAGTGTAGGTGGCTTACCGTCTTTGTCTACTTTAAAGCCAAACTTTGCTGCTTCAATAGGAATTTGTCCAACACCTACATCTACTGTGGTATTAACTCCCTTTACAATTCTGCCGTATTCGTATAGTTGACGCAATCTCATTTTTTCTTACGTCCTCTAAATTGTACAGGTCCTGTCATAAATGGTTTTGAAAACCATAACTTAAACCAATCAGGATCACCAGGTTTTAATCCTAAATCTCTTTCTCTTTGCTTAAGAGCAGTTGCAGTTTCACTAGGATTTTCATCTATTTGATAAGCAGTATACCCTTTAAATTCATTTACGCCAGCAAGTTTTTTAATGTATTCAAGTTCATCCATTATACTTTCCTACTGTTACTAAATGCTTTTGGATCACCCTTAGCAGCCAATGCTCTACGTTTGGCAAGTTTGTCTTTTACACTATCTTCTTCTGGTGGACGCTTTTTTTTAATTGTTGTTGTTTTTTGATTCTTTGTAGCAAAGCCTAGTATTTCTGTAATATCTTCATCAGTAATAGTATATGCTCTATCACCCCTAGTTTTAATTTCCTTACCTACAAGCATTTTAAGAACACGTGATAATTTTTCTATATCTTCTTCTTTTTCAATAGCGTCTTGTATCATTTTAGTAAGAAAGGATCTTAGTGATGCTTTATTAACAACTAAATCACCTTCGTCTATTTCTTTACCTTTAGCACGTTGATCGTCGACCCAATCTTCATATTCTTTAGCACTTTGTACTTTATCTGAATCTGGAGCATAGCCCATTGCAATTAATTCTTCTGAACTTTTACTAGGTTTTTCTGGACGTATTCCTTCTTGTGCAGGAACTTCATCTTTAATTCCCATACCTGTGCGAACTGCGTCATACAATTTTTGTGCTAGTGCTGGAGTAGGCACGCCTTGTGCAAATGACTCATAGTCACCCGCAGCAGCCGCAGCTCTCATTTTACTTGCACTCATACCTTCCGCACCATCTGCATCTGGATCACGTTCGCCTGCGTTTTCTACTGTAATACTATTGAAGTTATATTCTTTGCCGTTGTAGTCGTTAAACAGTTTATCAAAACTTGCTACACGATCTGAACCTGCTACGTAGATAACATCTGTATAGCCTAGTTTCTCTAACATTTGCAACATTTGAATTGGTGTACGTACACTAGGATGTCCTACGTTTACACCGGGAAAAAACTTTTTAGCAAATTCTAATTTAACATCAAATGGTAATGGATTGTCTTTTGGCTTTTGAGTTTGACTTAAAAAGATATAATGATCACCTTCGAAGCTCTTTACTTTTTCTACAAGTTTTTCGTGCCCAATAGTAGGAGGGTTCATTCTTCCAAATGCCGCTACTGCTACTTTCTTAGGTGCTTCAAATAATTCTCTTAAGAACATTCCTTGTACATTCCTTTTTTAATATTAGGCATTTCTTCTGCTTGAATTTTTTTACAGCAGCCGTCGATGTCTTCTTTTGTAAAAATGTCTTCAGGACGTTTGTCTTTAATAAATTTTTTGCAATAACTATTGACACCTTTGTTTACAATTGGTTTTATAAACACAATAGGATCGATACTTTCGTCTCTTTCTATCTTGTCACTAGCATCTGCCATTGCAGGAAAAAATGTTTTGCGATAAAACATAGGATCGTTACGCATAAAGATAGCAAGGTCGTCTACTACGTTAAAAGGAACATCATTATCCTTTCGGTCATCTAATTCAAATAATTTCATATTACCACTTCCTACATGACCAGTAACGTGCCTTTGTGCGTGGTCCTGGATTATCACAGTTGTGTCTTGCACGGAATGAACGTCTACGTGCAGGGTTTGATTTTTTAATACGCATATTAGGATCACCAAAGTTAACTTTAACTACGTTACCTTTAGGATTCTTTACATATACTTTAAACTTTTTAACATCACCCTGCATAGGCTTGCCTAGTTTAACTTTACGTCCACGATATTCTGCTTCGTCTAACTCATCGTCTTCGTTAAACCACATAACACCGTATTCTTCGTAGAAGTCATCGCCGTCATATGTTTCTTCATCTTCTAGAACATCTACATCGTCTGCGCTAATTTGAATATCAAAGTCATCGTAACCTTGTTCAAATACATAGTCTGCTAAACGTTGTGCAAATTCGTCTGCTTCTTCTTCACTTAGAACATTTGGTAAAGGCATTTCAAATACTGTTGCGCCTTGATCTGACTCATATACATAACTGTTTGGAAACACTGATTCATTTAAGCCTTCGCTTAGTGTTTCTTGTTTTTCCATTACTACTCTAATAAAATGTTCCATTGTTCCTACCCTAGTGATTTAATTGAATACTATTTACTGTGCCGTCTGTCCAGTTGCTTATGTATGCTCTAATCCATACATAGTTGCCTGTAAAGTTTGCGAAGTTACTTTTAGTTGTACCTTCGTCATTTACTACTGGATATGCTTGTGTATATACAGTGAACCAATCATCTGCTGTTGGATCAACAGCCAATGTTGCCTGGATATTAACAGTACCAATAAAGCCAGTTATGTTATACTGAACAGTATGGAACCCGTCACTACGTCCGTAGTAACCGTCCCCTTTAAACTTTTCTCCAGTTACAGTTTGTATACTACTGTCACTTGGGTGTGTATTTTCTGTTAAAATCGTTTCACTCTGTGCCATATAACTATTTATCTAAATTAGGCTTCACGACTAATTTGTCGATTCGGCGTATATTAGACAACATAAGTTCGCACAAGTTAACAGTTTTTTCGTCTCTAGCATAAAAGTACATATCTGCAACATAACTATTTTGTTCTAGATTATGTTGTAATTGCGGTCCTACACGTACTTGTTTAGGGTTATTTTTAGCCCAATTAGCAAATCCTGATGTATCGCCAATTTTATTACCTAATGTTACTTTGTAATTAAATCCATTATTTTTATCAACTATAATAGTATTAGGTTCGAGCTGAGACAAGTGATTTGGGTCAGGCTCCCAAAATTCAATTAAATTCTTTTTGTTTAATGCACTTTTTAAAGTATGTAACCATTCTCTATTATTAGAGTATATACAAGTAGTTGAACCTTCGATTCGTAAAGTCCAATCTTCGTGTTTATTTAAGAACTTGTATAATTTACGTGCATCTAAAAAACTAAGTTCTTTTACAGGCATTTCTCTATAGAATCGATTAACTACTAACGGTTCTCCTTCTTCGTATTGCTGTTGCAATTTATCAAGGACTTCCCTAGCATAAGAAAGATTTTTGTCACGAAAGATAGTACCTATACCGTTGCTAATACACAACTTGTATAGATACTTCCCCCAAAATAGTTTAGTTGTTTGACAGTTCTTCAACAACTTGATCCTCGGTCTTTAAGATAAACTGATCTAACTCTGAATTGTAGTCAACAGTTAGGTTACCACCGTTTTTCAAATTGCCAAATAATAATTCTCTAGAAAGAGGACGTTTAATTTCTTTATCAATTACACGTTGTAAAGGTCTAGCACCCATCTTACTATCAAACCCTTTGTCAACTAATGCATCTAATGCTTCGTCGGTGATAGTAATATTTACCTGCTTTTCCTTAACCATATTTTTAAGTTCAACAAGGAATTTACCAACAATTTTCATCATTACTTCTTTTCCTAGTTTAGCAAATGTAATTACACCATCTAACCTGTTGCGGAACTCTGGAGCAAAGAATTTCTTTAATTCTTTATCTTCATACTTTTCTACATTAAAATCTTCATCAAAGCCAATTGTATTCTTTTCAGCATCTTTGGCTCCTAAATTAGTTGTAAGAATTAAGATACAGTTACGAGCGTCTGCTTCACGTCCATTAGAGCCAGTTACTTTACCGTTGTCCATAACTTGCAATAGAATCTGTGAAACATCAGGGTGTGCCTTTTCAACCTCATCAAGTAATAGAACACAGTTTGGTGCTTCTTGTATACGCTCTATTAGCAGTCCGCCAGTTTCTTCGTGTCCTACATATCCTGGAGGAGAACCTAGTAGTTTAGCAACAGCATGTTTTTCTTGATATTCGCTCATATCAAAACGTACAAGTTTTACACCTAGTGCGTTTGCTAGTTGTTTAGCAGTTTCTGTTTTACCAGTACCAGTTGGACCCATAAACACAAATGAACCAATTGGCTTATCATCTGGTTTAAGTCCTGCTTGTGCAACAAGAATTTTATCAACAATACTTTCAATTGCTTCGTCTTGGCCATAAACTGTTGATTTCATATTCTTTTCAAGATTAGCAAGATTTTCAGTTTCACGTTCTGCAACCTGTTCTTCAGGCAAGTTTAGCATCTTACTAATTTCAAATTGAATTTCTCGTTCGCTTACTGTACGTTCTATATTTTCTTCTTTAAGATTAAATCTTGAACATGCAACATCAATCAAATCAATTGCTTTGTCTGGTAATTTTTTATCTGATTGATATTTTACTGACAGTTTAACAGCAGCCTCAACAGCACTTTCTGTGATAGTAGTTTTGTGATGTTCTTCGTAGTATTTTTTAATACCGTTTAGGATATCTTTAGTTACTTCTGGTGTTGGCTCGTCAACTGTTACACGTTGGAAACGGCGCATTAAAGCACGATCCTTTTCAAAGTACTTGCGATATTCTTCCCATGTAGTTGAAGCAACAACTTTAATATTTCCTTTGCTTAGAGCAGGCTTTAGCATGTTAGCAAGATCATTTGCACTATTTCCGCCACCTGCACCTGCACCACTAATCATGTGTGCTTCGTCAATAAACATAATAGTTTTGCCTTTGCCTTTTAAGGCAGCAAGGACTAATTTAAATCTTTCTTCAAAGTCACCGCGGTATTTAGATCCGGCAAGTAATGATCCAATGTCTAAGTTATAAACTTCGTATTCTGTTAAAAACTTTGGAACATCGTTGTTTACAATCTTCCAAGCAAGTCCTTCTGCAATAGCAGTTTTACCTACACCTGGATCACCAACCATTAGTACGTTGTTTTTACTACGGCGTCCTAATGCAAGAGCAATTCTTTCAATTTCATCATTTCTGCCTATAACAGGATCAACTTTGTTTTTCTTTACTTCTTCGTTGATGTTAGTAGTAAATGCACGAAGTGCTTTTTGTGCTTGTCCTGATTGTTCTATTGCTTCTTCTGAAGTATCAAATTCATTACTGATATATTCAGCAAAGTTATCTTTTCTAATTCCAGCTTGTTCTAAGAAATAATTAGCCATACTTTTCTTTTCAGAAAACACGCTAATTAATACATCTGACAATTCAATCTCTGGACGTCCTTGAAACAACACTTGAGTAAATGCTCTATTAAGAACACGTTCTACTGTTTGTGTTTTCTTAGGCTTGTATTTTGTATCTTCAATTTTAAGTTCGTCTAATTTTTTAGTAAGATAGTGTTCTAGGTTACTTTTTAAATATTCTACATCCGCACCAAAACCTTTAACAACATTAAAAAAGTTTTCCTCACAAAGCATTGCAAAAAGCAAATGCTCAAGAGTAACATATTCATGTTGTAATTTTTTAGCGTCTTTAATAGACTTATCAAATACTAACTGTAGTGCGGCACTAGGTTCAACCATTCTGTAGAGTCCTCTTATTTAATTTCTGTCGTTTTTTCTTAGCTCGATCCAGTCTAAGTTTACTAACTCTGTCAGTAAATTCTATACCGTTAAGATGATCGTATTCATGTAAAAAACATCTAGCATCTATATCGTATAATTCTATTTTACATTCTTTTGCAGTAATGTCAAGATAATTGGCAATCACACCACGTGGACGCTTTACCGATAAAAACAAATTAGGATGGCTAAGGCATCCTTCGGGTAAGTCTTCATAATTAACTGTTACACTTTCTAAATGAGGATTAATAATAACTAAAGGACTGTTGTCTTGTAACAAATGTGGCTTCATTACAAATATTCTAGCATCAAGTGCTACTTGATTCGCACTAAGACCTATACCTCCTTCTTGTAACATTAGATCAATCATCTCTTCAGATATAGACTTAGCATCTAGTTCTTCAAAATCAAAGTCCTTTACATTTTTTTGTAACCAAGGATCGGGTGATTTAACCAAGTGCATCTTTTATTCTCTCCAATTCTTGTACTATTCCTATATTTGAAATATTAGGAACAACAGGGTTAATTTTAACTATTATATTTCCTCTTTGACCATTTTTTACATTAGGTATACCTTGACCCGGTATGCTAAACTTTGCATCTGCTTGTGTTCCTTTAGGAATTTTTACAGATAAGTTTTTTCCTTCTAGCGTTCTTATACTAACTGATCCACCTAACAAACAATCAAAAATACTGCAATATACTCTAATGACTAAATTGTTACCGTCTCTTTTCCACATAGGATCTTCAACTACTCTAATCTTTACGATAAGATCTCCGGGCGGTAGCATAGGGTGTCCATCATCTCCTAAACCTCTAAATCTAATACCTGTGCCGTTTGCTACACCGGGCGGAATAGTTATATCGGCTTCTTTTATTCTACCGCTTGGTATTTTATATCTAGTTGTTAATTCTTTTCCTAATAAAACATCATGAATAGTCAATGTTAAATTTATTGTAATATCTCTATTCTTTTGATGAGAAGGACGAAAACCATTCATAAAATCTGCAAATGGATTTCCAGCAGTTCTAAACCCACCAGTGTCAAATCTAAATTGTGGCTGAGGATTATCGTATGCAGAACGTTTTTCTGGATCGCTTAATGTATCGTATGCTTCAGAAATTTTTTGAAAAAGTTTTTCGTCACCTCCTCTATCGGGGTGATTTTTCATCGCTAGTTTGCGATATGCCTTTTTTATATCTGCTTGGGAAGCAGTTTTTGTTACACCGAGTATATTATAATAGTCCATACAATTACTTATCGTACAGACTATTAAGTATTAACAGTAGTGATTACTAAGGCTTTTTGCCAAAACTCTGTGCGCCAAAAAATGCTGCAACAATCGCCGCAACTGACACAAAATATGTAGCAGCCATATCGCCTAGAATTTTTGCTGCTTGTTCTAGTCCTATTAGATTTGCTAGTACAACTGCAAATGGATATAGTAGCATACCAAATAATGCGAACCATGCCATGTTGCGTTGTGCATCACGCATTGCATCTTCATCTTCTAGACGCTTGCGTTTAAACTCCATGTACATTGCATGTTCTTCAGCGGATACTTTACCGTCACCGTTAGTGTCTGCTGGATGATGTCCTGCTGCTTTTACTTCTTCTTCGCTCATTTACGTTTCCCCTCTAATTTTTTGATACGAGCATCTAGTTCAGGCCATACATCAAACTCATGTAGTTCTTTGCATGGATGACTGTCTGCTTCGAGCTTTGCTAGACGAGCCTCAATCTCGTCAATTTTTGCTGTTATCTTAGGATACTTTACACGCCACGCATTAGGATCATTTTGGAGCCAAGTCCAACCCCAGCGTTTTGCTAGATATTCTAAGGTAGCATCAAATTTAGTTACTCCCCATGTTGCCATTCTAGTATCTTTAAACCAGAATAAAAATGCAGCACCTAGTAATGACCCTGCAATACTAGTATAAATCCATAGACGGTCGCCCGCCATCTGTTGTATCATTTCCCACATATACAACCCCTCAATTGTTATATATGTATTTATTCTATTATGCTACATATGAAGCGTATATAATTGCTAAAGGTAGTAAAATAGGTGCTGTTAGAAAAAATGTAAACTCTACAAATTCACAAAATACACAAACCCTTTTATCATTCTTTAACTTTAATATTAATTGACTCATTTTCTCCTTGATTCCTATGTTTTTCGTTGGCTGCATTTCTCATGTTTATTACATACGTTAAATCATGCATAGGTGCATACTTTATATAAAAATATGATACAACAATAGCAGCGATGCTTATTAATAAAAATTCCATTAAATAACTCCGTATAATGAAATTACAAAAATAGTTAAAAGGCAACCCAGTTCGAGACTGTCCCGAAGAGATGCAATATCATACTTTGGTAATTTCACTTTATAATAATATTAGTAAATTTTATATTAGAATATAATTATATTATATAATTTCAACCTTATTTATCATAAAGTTTAAAAAGTGTGTATTTTATGAATTTAGACTAGGACCGCCGTTGTGTCCTATTTTAGATTTTTTCTTTTCCCAATCCTTAATTGCATCTTTAATAGATTCTTCTGCTAGTACAGAACAATGCAATTTGATTGCTGGGAGTTCTAATGATGCAGCAATATCCTTATCTTTAATAAGTTTTGCTTCTTCTATAGTTTTGCCTTTTAGCATTTCAACAAACATTGTTGAACTTGCTATAGCACTTCCGCATCCATATGTTTTAAATTTAACATCTATAATGCGTTCTTCTTCGTCTAGTTTAAGTTGAAGTTTCATAACATCGCCACAAGCAGGAGCACCTGTCATACCTGTAGCAACTCGAGGATCTTTAGGATCAAATCTACCTACACTGAATTCGTGAGGATTTGCTAAAACGCTTTCAAAGCGTTCAATTACTTTTTGTGAATATGCCAATTAATTTTCCGGTTGTGAAGTAGTTTCTTCGGGTTTAACTGCTTCTTCGTAGTATACAATTATTTCTTTTTGTTGTTCAATGTATCTACGTAGTTCAGCAAAGTTTAGTGATAGGTTTTCGTAGTCTTTAACGCTAATTGCAATCCAGGCTGTCTTGCCATTCTTAGCATAAAACTCTTCAAGGAACTCTTGATAGTTATCTTCAGTAACCACATAGATTTTTACCCTGTTCATATTCACACCTTTAGGGTGTGGAACAATTGGTACTGTAGTTTTAACTGTGTTAGTTACTACTTGTATCTGTGGTTCCGGAGTCAGTAGACTGCACCCCGCCGTTAGCGTTAGGATCAGTAATAGACTCGAGATCTTTCCAAAGCTCATCTGTTGCACCTTGCATTCTTGGTTCAATTAAACCTGGCTTTTGTGTAGCCAAGTGTGTTAAATTATGACGTTGCAGAGTAGCACGAAGTTCATCTCCGTACTGCTCTGCTTTTTGTAAGTCATTTTGTAGTTTACCGTTTAGTTCGCCTAGTCTTACTGTTTCTTCTTGAACAAGTTTTAAACTTGCTTCACTTGTTTGAACAGCAACTTCCATACGTGCTACATTTGCTCTTGCAGTTTCTAAATCGCTTTGCAACTTCTTAATCCATAGAAAGCCGCCGCCTGCTGTAGCAAGCACTACAAGTATCATAGCAATTCGAATTGAAGCGAACATAGTATTATTATTTAGTCTAGAAGTTTACCTAGTGTAGCAGGTCCGGCTATGCCATCAGCAACTAAGCCATTTGCTGCTTGCCATTCTTTTAATGCACGTTCTGTACCTGGTCCAAAGTCGCCATCTGCGCCAATGCCTAATGCTTCCTGCATCATCTTAACACCTTCGCCTTTAGCACCTCTGCGTAATACACCAATATCATCGATATCAAAAGAATCATCTTCGTCGTCTGCACCATGATCAGTATGAGCATCTTCGCCCATTGCTTTTAGTGCTTCTTCCCAATGATGAATACGGTCTTCAAGACCAATATAGCCACCGTTAATACGTTTGGTCATTGTTTTAATATCGCCGCTATCGGCATAACGATTTAATCCGTTTTTGTTCCAAAACCAAATAGCACTCATTAGTGCTACTTCTTTATCTTCTGAAACTTGATCTGGATTGTCAACTGCGTCTACATCCATGTCTGCACTAAATGCAGAGTAGTTTGCCTTGCCAGTTAACTGAATAGGCCCACGACCGCGATAACGCCAACCGTCACCACTAGCAGTGTCGCCATTATCCATCCTGTTAGCATATACGATGTTAGCAATTTTTTCAGGTTGTCTGGCGTACTCATTTGCGTCTCTGCCGGCTCTGACAAAATACTTTCCAAAGACTGCGTCCAACGCTTTTGCGCTATAGTTAAGATTTTCACTGAATGTCCTCCATCCTCCAGATTCGTGTCCACACTGCGCAATAAATGCTGCAATACGTTGTGGAGTATTAATTTCGTATTCTGGGAATACTTTGTTCATTGCTTCGACCCAGCCGTCTGGATCTGCACAGCGAGGGAACAACTCGCTAAATTGATTTGCTGTTAGCATATTACTTCCTTTTTACTACGAGAGCCTTGCCTTCATTCTCAAAGACAAGTTTGTCTCCATATTTACTTATGTTGTAATCGCCGATATATTTGGTTAAAAAGAGTATTTCAGGATAGCTTTCCATTAAATCAAACTTGCCTTCGATATTGTTTTTAATAGTTAATACATCGCCAAAATCGATAAACTCAAAAAATAAAGGATCTGCATATTTTTTTGTTATAGTTAGATTGTTTTCAACTAGATCTACTTGATCTAAATAACCTTTATTAAAAAATTCTTTATAATTTTCTAAACGTGATTCTTCAACTTTAATACCATACTTATCTGGATCGTTTGGTACTAACTCTTCTAGTGTTTCTTGTGATACTGGACTTGATCTCCAGTTTTTGTAATATCTAAATTTAAAATTATCCATGTTTGACAAATTTTTAACACCGTCGATAATTTCTAAAATATTATTATGTACGTCTCTATTTCTTTGTAATTCAACAAAAACTTTATATGTACCGTCGCTTTGCTCACCACTAGTAACATCAGCATCTAGAATAAATCCGTAGCCTCTTTCTAAGAAGTTCATTAAATCATCTGCTGGTGCTTTTTCTTTTAAACTAAAACTTAGTGTAACAATGTCTTTATCAGCTCCCATCTTTGAAGCAAATGAGTCAATTTCAAAAACATCAATTACCATATCTTTTAAGTCACCTTCGCGTAAACTCATTAGATTGTCTCCTGTGCTTCTGGTGCTGCTGCTTGATCTGCAGGTTGTGCTTCTGCACCTGCTTGTGTTTCTGCTGCATTTGCAGGCTCTTGTGCGTATGATGTGGTATCTATTTCGCCTATGATATCTATTATTAATTTTTTAGGCATTTGTATTTCTACAATCCAAATAGGCTTACGATCTAACTTACCTTTTTTAGTGCCAGGACGAATGTCATCTGGATTAGAAATTTTTCTTGGAACTATAACACTGTCTTTTTTATAACGTACTTTGCAATCGTAATCAACTAAACGTTTACCACCCATTGGATCAGGCATATTATCTCTATCCCACATAAAGGCACAGGTTACCCAATGTCTTTCAATATCAGGACCCATTGCTAATTCGCCATCTTCCCAGTTTTTGTAAACATATAAGTCAAGTTCATCTAAGACTTTTTCAAAGTCTTTTAGAACATTAAATGCTGTATTGCTATCATAGATAGATTCAACATTTTTAATAATATCCATTACATCATGCATAAGTACAGTTCCAAATCTCGTTGTATACTTATTTATCCTAACAGCAAACATAAACTACAGTTTTATCTTTTTGCAGAGATGGTAAATATTATTGTAGGGCAAGTGTGTTCTACACACAGACTACCCTGCGTATTCCATAACTCATAGGAGGACTTAATGGGTGCAAAGAGAAAAGCTCGTAACCAACGAGTATCAAACGGTAACAATGTTATCGAATTTAACACATTTCATAAAAAACACACAGTACAATTACTTCCAAGAAATAGACATCAAGAAAATTATATACTAAAATTACTAGACAGACAGAAATCAATAGTGTTTGCTATTGGTCCTGCAGGTACAGGTAAAACGATGTTAGCAGTTCAAACTGCTGTAAAAAAATTCAAGGAAGGCGAAATTGACAAAATCATAGTTACAAGACCAGCAGTATCGGTCGACGAAGATTTAGGATTTTTACCAGGAACGCTAGAACAAAAAATGGCGCCATGGACAAGACCAATTTTTGATGTGTTACGTGAATATTTTGATGCACGACAAATTGAAGGCATGATTGAAGAAGGCATTGTTGAGATCGCCCCTCTAGCATATATGCGAGGCAGAACATTTAAAAACTCATATATTATTGCAGACGAAATGCAGAACGCAACCCCTAACCAAATGAAAATGCTATTAACAAGGCTAGGAGAACATTCTGAAATGGTCGTTACTGGTGACTTAGCACAAGCAGATCGATTAAAAGATAACGGTTTAATAGATTTTATTAGTCATCTTGAATCACGCGACAACAACAAACATTTGGACGTAGTCCACTTTGAACAAGGAGACATTGAAAGGCATGATGCAGTTAAGGAAGTACTCCAAGTTTATGGTGATGAATGAATTACTTTAACACCTGACTTTATTAAAAACTCAAGTCCCTGTGTACTACGATATTCATTTTTGTAGTACACAGTGGCTATACCTGTTTGGTATATAAGTTTTGCACAATCCATACATGGAGCATGTGTACAGAATAAGGTAGCCTCTCTGCCACTTTCATTACTACCTGCAAGTTTTGTTAGAGCATTTGCTTCAGCATGTAATACTTCTGGCTTAGTTTTTAATTCTTTTTCATGGCTACCTAAGTCACCCAATACTTCATACTCACACGTATTGTCCCATCCACTGGGCATACCGTTGTAGCCAATTGAGATAATACGATCGTCCTTTACAACAATCGCACCCACTTGTAAACGCTTTGCTGAACTTAGTTGTGCAAAGCGTTCAGCAACATCTATGTATGCGTCAATGAACTTTTGCTTCAACTGGTCAATTCCTTTGCTAACGGAAATACTTCAGCAATTACCTTTGCACATGCTTTTGCAATTTCCATGTGTTCTTTTTGTGTTCCGTTTGCACTGCGTAATTCAATATAGTGAATCCAACTACGCAATGAACCATTCATATACAATCGTGTTTTAGTAAGTCCTTCGGGTAGTACTTTACGAGCAACTTCTTTTGCAATACCGTTATTAATTGCCCAGTCGTAGGCTCTACCTGCTGTATAAATTACATCTTGTTGTAGTTCTTCCCATTTAACAACAAGTTCAGCCATGCCTTCTTCACTAAGATCAAGTTCAATTGAATTTTGTCTATTTTTTTGATCTTGCAATCTTGCTTCACTAGTTATAAAAACTTCATCTCCCATTTGACCTGGCTCTGCATATCTCTGACTAAATTCTTGGAAGGCAAAACTACGATGACGTACAATTTGATGAGCAATGTCTCGAGTTGTATCAATTTCAATACAAGCATTAACCATTTCTAATGGCGACCAATGCTGATGTTTAATCAAATACTTTACAAGTTTCTCGCTAGTTTCGCTGTTAATTTGATTTGCTGGGTTACTAACTCTTGCACAAAATGCGACAAGATCTAATAGATCGTTGTCTTTAATTCCCTGCTCTGCAAATTCTTCTGTTACTCTACTATAACTTACTAGTCGTGTCATTTATATCTTCTCCGTTTCTTCCGCGATCGCGATTACCTTCAGCATTTAACTCTGTAATATCCTGCTGTACTTCTTTATACGTTTTATTTTTTCGATCAAAAATTGAGTTCCAATTTTTTTCAAAAGTGTCGTTATCTATGACTCTAGGTCTCTGTCTACTTCCTTTACCCATCTGTAATATCCGTAATATCTTTAACTGGTATTATACCAAATTCTTCATACTTGTTGGGATACCCATCCCAATCATCTGCATCAGGCAGTGGGTCTTTTTGATCAATAATGTTAATGTTCCAGTCACTAACACGTCGATTTATATCTTCCCACTTTTCTCTTAGTTCAGGACTTAACTCATTATCTGCTACAATAGCATCTGCTGGACATTCAGGAACACAAACTCCACAATCAATACATTCTTCTGGATTAATTGCTAGAAAGTTGTCTGCTTCATAAAAACAATCTACAGGGCATACTGCTACACAATCTGTATGTTTACATTTAATACAATTATCTGTTACTAGATATGTCACTGTAACCTCGCTAATCTAATTAGAGTTGCTGCTAAATTAATCTCTGGATCTACAACTAATGTGTGATCTACTAACCCTTGCTTAATAATTAGCACTGCACTGTCTTGTTTCTCGTCAGTTCCGAACAATTCAATATTATCATAAAGCCAACGATATACTTCTTCCATTTCTTCAGGACGAATTGCACCACACAGTAGTTTACGTGCTTCTTGAATTTTACCTGCTTTAAACAGTTCAACCATTTCAAGTTTCCAGTCGCTTTCGCCTGTGTCACCTTCATTTGGTTTAGTAAGCACACCATCTACACTGTTCATTTGTACTGTGTTGATACACTTACGCAAGTCTGGATACGTTGCTTTTACATAGGTATCGAGTGTATCCAAATCAGGACTAACACCTTCGGTAATAAGGATTTCAGCAACTCGAGCTGTGAACTCAGTTTGGTCAATTTTAGCAATGTGGAAACCTTGACACCTACTATGCAGAGCGGGTATAATACGATTTGGATAGTTACAAGTAAGAATGAAACGAGCAGTAGTATGATACTCTTCCATAACACCACGCAACGCCGCTTGAGCGTTGGGAGATAAGTAATCAGCTTCATCTAGTAATACAACCTTAAAGTCCCCAAATGGGATCATCTGTACAAAGTTTACAATTTTATCACGAACATCATCTACTGAGTTTGTTCGCGATGCGTTAATTTCTAGTATGTCTAAATCGTTTACTTCAAGCTCGTTAAATAATAACTTAGCAAGAGTAGTTTTACCAATCCCAGCATTGCCACTAAAAAGCAAATGCGGAATAGTTTTGTCTTTGATCCATGTTTGTACTTGTTTCTTTTGTGCGTCATCTCTAAATACATAACCGTCTACTGTTTTAGGACGGTACTTTTCTACCCATAATTCTTTCATTTATTTCTCTGCCTTTTTCTTTTTGTTTCCGTAAAATCCGCCGCCTTTATAGTCAATATCTTCAGTGCGAGCACCAGGAGGACATACAGTAATTGTACCTCCTCTGTCAAAAAATTCTTGCAACATTTGTTCTGTTACTTCTGATTCTTTTGATTGTCGATCTATCATCTTGCTTTTACTCCAAAGTGTTTATATGATTGTTGAACACACTTCGCCTGATAATAGCAATCAGCTAATGCATTATGTAGTTCTTCTTGTATTGCTTTACGCGGATCCTGAGGCATCATAGCAAACAGTGTACGGCTGTCTCTAATCTGCCAATAGTTCCACGGTGCAGGTTTTTCTGCTGCCTTGTATAAACTTTGTAAAATAACAAAGTCAAATGTAGGACCTTGACACCAAATGTAGTCTAATCCTACACACCATTTGTTTAATTGACGCAACATTTCTTGTACTGTGACACGATCGCTATGATCACCAAATGCTTCGTCTTGAATAGCTTGCGGCTGAGTAGCCCACCAAGCAAGAGTATTGTCGTCAATTGAACGATTGTACTGCTCGCTTTGTTCTTCTACATCGCCACGCAAGTATAATGGAGTATGTGGTTCTGCATCTGAAAATGGATCAAACTTAATAGCACCTAGGGTCATAACAACACTATCAGGTTCTACACCCAGTGTTTCTAAGTCAATCATTCCATGTGTAGCCATTACTTTTTACGATTCTCTTGTCCAATTCCAGAAATAATAAGCATAACATACAGCAGAGGCCATGCCCAACCTGTTAAATATCCTGTAACATGTAAAATCATTAGTGCAATGCCTGCTGCACCTGTTGTGCCAATTCCGCTACTTTGCGGAGGTGTTGGTAACATCATAAGAAAACTCCTAACATTTTATTAGTATTATAACTGATAAAACGCTAGGAGTCAAGTATTATTTGTTCAAAATTTAGATAAACTGTTTCAAATTAGGTGGTTGCCAACCTTCTGGTTTCAATACCTTACCGTCTTCACGTTTACGCACCTTGCCTGTTTCAGGATCAATTTTGGCAAAGTTTGTACGCATAACTTCTTCCCAAGCACTTTCGCCGTCAAAGCCACCTGCTCTAACAGCACCTAGCGTAACAACAAGAATGTCAATAAGAGCATCTAGTTGTTCTACACGATCATTTGCTTCTACTGCTTCTTGTAGTTCTTCAAATTCTTCTTTAATGAGTCCTAGATACATATCATAGTTTTCTTTACTCATTAATTGGTCACACGCTACGTGAAACGTGTTAATGTCTTTAAATGGGTTTGTCATTATGTCCTCATAAAATCTTCTGGGTTGATATTTACACTACCACCGTTTTCTGTAGTGTGTCCAATATAAACTTCATCTGGTTTTTCATCACTCCATGCTAGAATACTTTCAGTTTCTACCATACGGATCTCTAAATCACCGTCATTAGTTTCGATATTCATTCCTCGTGTCCAGCGACCATGTTCTATAAGTATCCAATCACCTACTTCGTATGGATCTTTATTTTCTGGACCTTTAGAATATACCTTAGCCCAACGAGGATAAATGCCGCGTTCTTTGCCGTTGTCACTTGAAATAATTAACCCACTAGCAGTAGTTTGTTCACCAAAATACATGTCTGAAACTAAAACACGATTTCCTATTGCTCGAGGCGTACCTTTAATTTTGTTAATGTTTATAGCCATGTTTTATCCTTAATCTTTTTCGTTATCGTAATAAATCCAACCTGTTATTATATACTTGTGGTGTTCTTTACTAATTTGTCCACGGTGTATATGTGTAAGTCCTGCAGGCCAAATAAGTGTTTTTCCTTTGGTTGCTGTTGTAGTTATGTCTTGGAACATAAACTCGGTACCTCCATCTGGCACATCATTAAGATATGTCATGTAAACAAATGCTCTTTCGTGTGCATCTTGTCCGCCGTCTACGTGCCATTTATAAAATCCGTCTCCTGGAGCATACCATTGTATTTGAGGTAAATGCTTCATATAAAATTTACCTACGTATTTGTATAAATGATATTTTTGACAATAATCTTCTACAAAAGCAGCAAGTTCGTCGTGGTATTCTGGCCATTTAAACAGGCTAGCAGGACCAACCTTAAATGCTTCGTGTAAAGGTAAGTCTATACTTTTTTTGGTAGTCGGATCGACAGTGTCGTTTGCTCCAACTACACCGTCGTTTGTTAATCCTCGTTTGTGGCCTTCTGCGAAAAGAGTAAGTAATGCAGTACAAATAGTATCGTCAGATAACTGATACTCCTCTATAAAGGTGGGACTCATTACTCACCTTTAGGTACAAAGTTTCCGTTTTCGTCTTCAACCCATTCAACATCGTCGCCAAATTCTTCTGCTTCTTTAGCAGTTGCTTCTGCAATAGGTTGTTCTGCTTTTTGTTGTGCTCTAGTTTTTGTTTTTGCTTTTGTTTCTACTACAGGCTCTTCTTCTGCTACTTCCTGTCTTTTAGGCATTGGTTCATCTGGAACCTTGTTAGTTGTTTCGTAATATTCTCTAAGGACATCTTCCTTTTTACGAATAATTTTACCGCCAGGGCCTAACTCATCCCCGCGAGCATTAACACGAGCATTACCTACAGCAGGTGTTAATTCATTACGCTGTTGCAATAGGTCCATATCAACCAATTTGCCGCGCATTGTTTTATAAGTTTTTCTTGCATTACCTTTTAGTGCCATTTTAATTCTCCTGTGAATTATATACGTATTTATCTAAGAAACTCATGCCAATCCAGGCCATATTGGATTGAATTTATCCTGTGTACACCTATCAAATACAGCACATAACTTGCTACACTTGATCCACGTCCTACACCCCATACAATGTTATTCTCACGCATAAAGTCTACAAGATAGATCATATAACGTAATAAGTTGTGCATATCACGTTCTTTAAAAGCATCTAATTCTTCCCATATACGGTCTTGTATGTGTTGCGGACAAGGTGTTTCTGCTTTGCCCAGCACATATTCATATACATTAATGTCTTTGTATTCATCAGGCATAAACCATTCACCTTGACATACACCGTCAAAAGACTTTTGATCTACATCTAATGGAATATACTTTTGTAGTTTGTCAAAGCCTTGTTCTTCCATAGCGGCATTAAATTTATTAATGTCATCAGATTCGTCACAAAGTACAACGTGTACCTTGTCTGCATGACCACTATAAATCATGTCGATAAGATCGCGATTAGAAAATCGTGGTATTCCTAATGAGTCTGTCTTCATAAGCATTAATGTATTTTACGATACATTGATAAGATTGTCAAGTCCTTCTTCACCATTTTGTTCTTGTTGTTGAAGTTTTTGGCGGGCTCGACGTGCTTCTAGTTCTAGTTTATAATCATCTAATAGGTAAGAAATTTGATCTCTAACTTGAAGGTTAGAAGTTTGAAAATATCTTTTGTTTAAAAGATAAATTTTTTCTTCTAATTCAACATCTGAAAGTAATTGAGCATTTTCAAACAAAGGGTGCATTATGCAAAGTTACCTAAGTATTTTACATAGAAAGTTGTAGATCCCTGGTGTGTCCAAATTTCAAAAAGACGAATCTCTTCGTTTGCGATAACATTATTTGGAGCGTTCCAAAAAACACTATTACTTTCTTGATCAAATTTAAATGTTTGTCCAGAGTCCCAATTAAGTGTACTATCTCCTGAAGAAGTAACTTCTAAAATAATTTTTTGATATACACCTGAATCTGGAGTAGAAGTTGACAAAATTTGCAATGTAGTAGTACCAGTTAGTGTTATAGTTTGAAAATCACCAGCCGACATATCAAGTGTTACAGTGCCGTTTTGTTGTCCGTATGTACTTTTAGTTAGTGTAGGAGTTTTAAGATGTGCATCTTCAATGACTATACGTTCACTAGCCGATTGTGTAAAAACGTTGTCATTATCAAGTCTTAGTGTATTTGTCTCTAAATCTTCAAGGCGAGCTTTTACAGCTACAAAGTTTCCATCAATAACTGTAAAGTTATCGCGAAATCCTTGACTATCGTTGTCTTGTCCTGGAACAGGAAATTCTGTATCTATATCAGATACGTTGATTATTTTATCATCATAAAAAGTTTCGCTTGGGTTCGGCATAATTATTTTCTCCTAGTGCAGTATTTATCGCATTTATATGTTAAATTCATAATTTGCGAACACAATATACTGTTCGTTACTATTTCCTTTTGTACTATCAATTATATATCTATCAACTTCAAAGTTTATGTCTTTAAAGTCAAATGTACTGTTTTTAATATTTAACAGTATAGAATCTGCGGTGTTAGGTTTACAGTATGCTAATACTACAGCAGGAGTGTAACCAAGTGCTTCAATGTTATTTTCCTGCGGAGTTCTCATCCATAACGGTAAGAAATTATTATCTGTTTCGCCTATTTCTGCTATTCTTTTTCTCATATTAGTTAAGTTGCTAATATATTTTGTTGTTTCAGTAGCTTCGTCAATACTAATAGCATCACTATCAATTTTTAGTGTATTTGTAACTGGTCTAAATCTATTAGAATTAGTATCATTCCAACCTGAACTATCATCAAGAGTTTCGTATTGTATACTGTTTATTGATCTCTTGTTATTACTTTTTATTCTAATACTTTCTCTAGTGTTACCATTTGTTGCTTCTAGTGGATCTATAATATCTACGTATACTACTTCGTAGACAATATTCCTTGTTCCTGGCTCAAAAGCAACAGCCTTTTTTACTGAACCAAATTTAAATTTTTTCTTTTTATGATTTTTGCCAGTAGCAGCCGCAAATTTTTCTACACCTTCAGTTTCAATACCAGCATATATTAACATTTTAAGATCAGTTTGTAAACCAAATTCTGTATCACTTGGTCTATAAATTTTAGCAGGTTCAAATATAATTGGATCACTGATAAAACTACTGTATAAGAATCTTTGGTACTGTGGTAAAAATGCTTTAACAGTTACGTTACTAAAGATTAAATCATTAGGATCGTTAATAACAATAGTAAATGATCTTGTTATTGCACTAAAGCCAAACTGGTCTTCTGCTCTTGCTGTAAATGTGTAAGTTTTGTCAATACTAGTTGTGTTGCCGTCAAACGTTAAATCATTTTTATCAAAAGTAGTTAATCCTGAAACTGCAAATTCATTATATAATTCCCATTTTGCTGAATCAACAATAAAATCGCTAGAGCTAGTATGTGTAATTATACATTTATATTTTTGAGTTCCTACCTTAACAATGTCGTTTGGATTGTAAACCCTTGAAGCCTTCCAAAAACTTCTATAATAGTTTTCACCAAACTGTTGAACCTTACCAAATATTTCTCCATCAAGTGATAGTCCTAGTCCTGGTGGCAGTCTACCGCCTATCTTTGTATATCTAATAGTTGCATCAGTTACACTTGTAGTTGCTGTAATTCTAAATGTACTTGTTAGATTAGCGTTTATAGTTCCTAAATTCTTATCGCTGTTCCAATAAAGTCTAGAGTCAACTTCGCCTAATAATCTTACAGTAAATGTTTTACTTTTAGCAGCAGAATTAGTATCCTCTTGCCCAGGTATTGTAACAGTTGTTGTAAACACTTCGTCTACATTGAGTCTTGCATCTAAAGGCTTTGAAAATGTAATTACATCATATAAGTAATTTGAATTGCTTACATCGGAAATTTTAAATAGTGTACCTTTTAGATTAAATGTTACACCTTTTAATTTAGTAAGATTTGCATTTTTCTTAATCTTTAATGTATATGCGCCGCTTGCTTGTTTTACTAAACTTTCGTTTGTACCTGAAGTAGGACCAGTTGCAGTAAAAACTGTGCCTGGATTATTATCAGCAGCACCTACTAGAGTATAATCTGTTGAACCAAATACAGAAACAATTTCATACCTTTTATTAGGTTTCATCTGTGTGCCAGGAATTCTTAAATGCGGATATGTTGTTTCATATACTTCAAAACTTAAATCTTCTGTATTAGTTGCCGGACCAACATATCTTGTTGCTGTAACTGTAAATTTATATTCTCTTGTTACACTAGGTTGATAAGGTACTATACCGGCAAGTTCTCCAGTACCTGTATCTAATTTCATTCCTGGAGGAATAACACTTTCACTACCGTCGTCGTTAGTTTCTTCTAAATTATATGTAATAAATCCAACTGTACTAGAAGCATCAATTGTATCTAAAAATAGTGTTACATAATTATCTGCTCTACGATAACCTAAGTCTGCTGGCGTTAACCAAATTGGAGTTCTTACAAATGTTGCATCAGCACCAAATAATGTATTGCCTGATTGCATAATAGTATTATCTGCACGTAGGAAATCGTCACCTACTACAAAAATTCTAAACAAACGTTTTTCAATTGTATCGCCATCACTTACACTAACACGGAATTGATAATTTCTGTTTAGTTTTTTAGGTGATTTTGTAGCAATACTTCTATCATAAAATTCTACATCATAGTAAAAACTATCATAACCGTTAGCACTTCGAGTACCAAAATCAAAAGGAAATGCACCATAAGGGCTATCGTCGTAGTATCCTTGTGCTGCTAGTTTATCTAATGCTAGAATAGGATCAACAACGCCGACTATTCTACCGTCTCTAGTTAACTCGATACCAGGAGGTAATTCTCCATCGCCACTAGCAATAAAATATTCTAGTGTTTGTCCTGCTTCAAGATCGTCATCGTTTGCTATTAATTGAAAGTCTATAGGCGCACTGTCTAGTATATAATATGTGTCATTATTACCAACAGGTAATGGTCCAGCAGTAGTTTGCCATATAGGAGCATCAGCTCCTACAACAACAACCTTGTATGTTCTATCATCTATTTCTCCGTCTTTAGATGCTCTGATAACAAATTTAAATTCTGTTTCTCTAGCAACTTCTAACGGAGTTCCTTGTAAGGTGTTGTCTATGATTCTTAAGCCAGGTGGAAGTGTACCGCTTATAACTTCTAAAGTTGAGCCAGAAACTGCGCCAAGCTCTATGGGTAAAAACTTGCTATCAAGTGTTTCGCCTGTTTTAGCAGTTCTTATTGTTTGTCCTTCTGAGACTTCTCTAAGAACGATATTATTTGGTAATGTCCACAGTGCCATATAGAAAAAATCCTTTATATAGCATATTTATCGAAAAATTAGATGTTAATACTACCAAGATCAAGACTTACATTTAAGTTATTGCCAGCAATAGAACCAAAGTCTACATTAACTGTAGCAAATAAAAAATCCCAAAGGTTGTTTACTGGATTAGGTGTAATACTTCCAAAATTCCAACTGTTATTGCTATTTCGGAAATAGTTTAAGTCTCTTACATCAATACCGTGTACTAATCCTGTTAGGTTACCGTTGAAGTTTGCTGTAACAGTTGTAGCATTAATTAATCCAACGTTGCCTAGGTTATGTCCGTCAGCATTTAATCCTGCTGCTAGTTTTGGTGTTGGATCATCTTCTAGTCTTCCTAATGCACTAGAATCAATTCTAATATTGCTACCATCTCTAGTAGTAGATATTAAGTTGCCACCTTGAATAGTAAATGTAGTATTTTCTACTACTGTAAGACTACCACTGTCAGCAGCAACTACAAATTGTGTAACACCAGCATCAACGTTAACTGTCAGTTCGTTTGCAGTTGAGCTAAGTGATACATTGCTTCCTGCTACTAGTGACTTAAATTGAAGTTCGGCATCGTTTTTGCTTGAGAATAAACCTTCGCCGCCGCCTAGATTTACAACAGTTGTTGCTTCAGGTGTTCTTGCATCTAGTTCTGAAAAGTTAAAAACAACCTTTTCAAAAGCCTCTCTTAAATCATCACCAGAACCATCATTTGCTACTGATCCAAGGTTTATTACTTTTAATGCCATGCTATCTATCTCCTATACTGTATTTATAGTCTACCAACAACAACTTCAACAACGCCTCTGTCTTCGCTGTCTTTTGTGCCAACTGCTTTACCAATAACAGTACCTAGTTTAGGATCGTTATCAACAATAGCATATCCTGGTATAGCACTTGTTACAAGCATATCACCTTTTTGTACTTTACCAATAACCTTACAAGGAACACGACCTGTTAGTGCTAGTTCTACAGCAGTGTCTCCTTCTAAGCCTTTATTCATTAAGAATCCTGGGTTAGTTGAAACAACGCCTGCAACTCTACGGTCACCTTTAACAGTACATGCTGTAACTTCTTCATCTCCACCAAATACTAGTACAGTTCCTGGTTCGTATGCTTCATCAGCAACATATTTCTCTGCCAAGTCAGCGTAGTTAGCAGTAGATGCATTACCACTTAGATACGGAACAGATAATGTTGTAGTACCTGGATTGTAAGTATAGCTTGCACTGTTAGCAAATACCTCATTAGAAGTACCAGTACCATCTGAGAATAGTGGGAAGAAAGTACCTGAGGTTGTTGTATCTGTGACAGCTAAATTCGAAGCTGTCTCTGCTGTAACATCTGCACTGTTAATAGAAATTTCACCATTAGATATACTAATACCAGTACCGCTACTAAATGCTGCTCTAGCTCTTGCAGTTGTGTGATATAGGTTGCTAGAACCTTCACTTAAATCATCAGTGTCATGGTTACCAATACTTGAAACTCGACCATACAAGTATCCTGTTGTTCCACCTGTTCCGTCTAGATCAAGGATCGTTGTTGTTCCAGATACTATGTCACCTTGTAGATTTCCTGTAAACTTAGTTGTCGAAATCCCACCGTCTGCTATGCTAGTACCTGTGCCTACTTTTAATATATTGCTAGTTGGATTGTATGTTAATGCTGCATCAGTAAATAATTTTTCATTTCCGTCTGCACCACTTCTATCACCGTAGGCATTGTTAACAGTAGTAAACGTAACAAAAATGTCACTATCTAATAGTCCGTCAGTTTGACCAGCAGTGTTCATTTGCGAAGTTCTTAGTGTATTTGCTATTACAGCTTCGTCAACGCCACCTGTTAATGGACCATTAAATTTACCGTAGAAAACTGTGGCATTTGCATCACTACCTGCCTGTACTGTACCAACATCAACAATAATATTACCACTTGAATCTTTAATATCACCTTGATGTGTACCGTAGTTAGTTGTAATGTATGCCTTATCCCAATAGTTGCTGCTTGCACCTATGTTTAGTGTACCATTAGGTTCAAAGTTACTATACGATGTTATTGTATTTGAAATAGTCAACCTATTTTGAACAGCACCATTATTGTGTGCTGTTTGAATAACTAGTTCACTTCTTTCACCACCATTTGTTGCATTAGTAGTATTACTAACTATATTTGTAAGTATTTGATCAGTTTCTTCAGCTGCGTTAACACCTCTAAACTGTATTACTCCCATATTGTCTGTGTCTAGACTATCAACATCTGTATCAAACCTTTGAAGAATGAGCGATGGAGCACTGGCATCAGTACGAGCTTTTATTGTTAAACTATCGTTTGAAATAACCGAATTAATTTTTAAGGTATCAAAACTTACATTGTCGCCCAAATCAATGTTGCCATTTACAAACAAATCGCCTTGTACAGTAACATCATGATTAAATGTAGCAGTACCTGCGTCTGACATATTGAACGATAGTGCAGTAAATTCAGTGCCATCGTCATTGCCACGTATACGTAATACTTTATCTTGTTCAGTGTGATAAATGTCAGCACCGCTGGTAGTATTAGTAAACTTCAAGAAGTCTGTGCCATCGTCTTTAAATGTAATATCAGCATCGTTAGCATCAAGGATAATATCACCCTCCGCATCAAGTGTAATATCACCGCTTGCAGATAAACTAACTGTACCACTTGCTGCGGTAGTATGAGTTGCACTAATACTTACAGCACCTTTTTCAGCAGTTAACCCTATACCACCACTTGCTTCGGCAGTAAAGTTTTTCTCAGTACCGCCAACATCAATAGTAAATGCACCTTGTGTTGTAAGCTCTTGAGCATCTTCTGTAAGTGCAAAGCCCATTCTTTCATCAGTACCGTCGTTGAACTTAATGTTCTCACCGGCAGCATCTAGTATAATGTTACCACTTGTAGTAGTTTCAATTTCAAAGTCGCCACCTGCTCTACTAATCTTATTGTCATCTAACACACTGTTATCTACAGTTAGTTTAGTAGTAGTTAAGTTAGTACCATTAACAGTTAATGTACCTGCAATAGTTGTATTACCATTATTACCTGCAACAGTAAACACTGCTGTACCACCGTCTGGTACTGATCCGCCGGATGAAACGTTAAATGTATTAGTGATCGATGTAGAACCATTTGCAATGTGCATACGATTTACACCATTAGTTCCCAGTTTAATATTATTCTGTTCAACTTTAAGTGCAGATCCGTATCCATTAACTACAAGTGCAATTTCTTTTGCGTCAGTTGCCCAACCACCTGCACCTATAGAAACACCTGTACCAAGTGATGTAAGTTCACCTGGTGCTTGAATAAAGTTTGAATATATCCATGGTGATACCAAGTAAGGTTGGCTATTAGCAATCTGCGGACCTTCAGTGTTTTGCTGGAAGTTACTTGCATATCCACCGTAGTTAACATCATCTTTAAGTACAGTTGTTGAACCTATTTGTACCGATGCACTCGGAATTGCCACTGTGCTCTTATCTGTTGCATTGCTAGGAGCAGTACCTGACAGTTCCATAATTAAATGATCGTTTGGTGTGTATAGTGTTAGTTTAGAATTAACAACATCCAATGCTCTTGTGCTGTCAATTATTAAACCTTTAATATTGATCCAGCCACCTAAGTTTAACTGGTTGTTAATATTACCAACAACATCTCCAGTTGCTAATGTCCTTACAAGAGAATCATTAGCACCAGTTTTAGTAATATCTGTTGTTCCGTAAACTTTATCTCTAACTTTAACCAGTGCCTTACCAATTAAGTTTTGCGAAGTTATAATTGATGTTGGAACACTTGCTGGACCTAATGATGAACCATTCTTTATTTGCAACATTCCAATTGTATTAAATGCTGTTCCACTTACGTTTACAAGAACAATTTGGTTTTCGCTGTTTACATCACCTTGTAGTGTACCTTCTGCGGCAGTGTTACCTACCTGTGTAATAATTGGTGATGTACTTGCATCTATTGTTACTTCGCCTGTTAGTGTAAGAACAGTTCCACTTAGTTTTACAAGATTGCTGTCATTAAAGTCGTTATCTTGAATACCACCACCTTCGTCAACAATCATGCTAAACGGAATAGCTCTAGTAATACCAATTTCGCCTGCACCTTCTTGATTGCCATCAAAGTCAATATCTGCACGACCAATTACAGTACGTTCTGGAATTTCTTGTAACTTGTCAAAAGTAATACCTCTGTCTTTAACATTAATATAACCTGTATTAAGAATTCCGGTAATATATGTAGTACTCTGAGATTGTGTATCTTTAGTATAATCTGCATTAACAGCAATTCTAGTTAAGTAATTTGCAGAACTGCTTCCTATACTAAACGAACTTGCTGTTCTTACTTTGATTTGATCAGTTACACCGTCGCCTGAATTTGTATTATTTGCAATCACATATGCAACTCTTGCACCATTTGATTGTGTGATAATATCACCGGCTTGTAAAGAACTCATAAATGTTGTATGATTTGATCCTGCTAAAGTCCAAATTTGGTCCTCTGCAAATGTACTTCCATCAAAAGCAACAACACCTTGACTTGCTTGACGTGTGCGTTGACCTGTAGTTCTAACATATTCTGGAACACTATTGTTGCCTAGTAAAGCACCGCCTTGTATCTGTAGTTGTTGGCCGCCTTCACTTTCTGGTAAGAATGTACCTGTAACATCTTCAAGAACTAGAATGTTATATCCTTGAATAGTATTTGCTAGTGCTGCAAGTCCTACTACTGCTGTACCTACTGCGTTTGTATTTCCTTGTTGGGTAATAATTGTTCCTGCTGTTACTGGAACATTATCTTGCAGTTGTAAAGTAACAGTTGTTTTTTCAAAGTAATTAGAGTTAGTTAACACTGGAGCAGTGTTTAGTTTTAGTTTATTTTGACTAATATCTGCGTATGTATTAACATCACTGTTAACGACTGCTTCGTCCTGTAGCTGTAGATTTATTTTAGTTTCACCTGGGAAAATAATATCCACATCATTTTGTGCTTGTGTTGCTCTCTTGCGTTCAACACTAATATTAATATCACTTCTTGATGCAGTTCCTGGGTCACCGTCTTCAGTTTTATTTGCTTCGCTGGCATTTGCAAACTCAAGTGTTGTAGTAACAGGTGCGCCGTCAAAACCACCTGTAGTATTACTCCAGTCACCGCCCGAGTTTTCAATCTTTTCGTTACTGAAATCACTTACTGATAAGTCGTTAGCTGATAGCGGACTAACTGTTGAAGTTGTTAAATTACCAAACAGATCTTCAACAATCAATGCTTCACCAACAACAAACTGTTTATTTGGATTTCTGTTAATTACTTGTATTTCATTATCTTGTGTTTTTTGTCTATTGTCATTGGTTGTACTTGAACCTTGTGGCCAAATAACTTCACCGTATGCACCGCTAGCCTGTCTAAGGATGTATCCTCTTTGTGTAGGAAGATTATTATTTGCACCATTTGTTGTAATTGTTGTAATCTTTAAAGGACTATAAACTAGTACAAAAACTTGTTCATCGTTATCAAGAACTTTTGCTTCTAAATCTTCTATATAGGCTGCTGTAGCAGATGTTACACCAGTAATTAGTTGTCCTATTCTCCAATCATCTGGGTTACCTGTATTTTGTTTAACATAAACTCTTCTATTACCAGTTAGAACAACAATATCATTTTTACCGTATTCTGATGCAAAGTCTATTTGATTAAGTTCAATATCTCTAAGTTCTTGAACCTCGTCATTTGCAAAAACACGTTTGTCAACGTATTGCTTATTGGTAGCGTCTAGATCATCTGAAGGATCGCCTAACTGTATTAGTCTACCACCCTGCATGTTCATTGTATGTACAGGAAGTCCTGCAACAATATCTGGAGTAAGTATTGGATTAAGTTGTGGTAAGAAACCGTCGCCTAGTTTTGCTAGTTTGACATTCATGTTTCTATCATAACCTAAACGTCTATCAATATATTGTTCTACAGCATAAGATGTTGGAACAGTACTATTATCAATTGGTGACATACCGTTATCACCTGTAAACTTACTAATTGTTTCACCATCTCTAAATCCAAGTCCGTCTAGACCAGAAATATTAATCTGCGCTGCAAATTTAACTGTACCTGTACCTTGGTCAACTTCAAAGAACTTACCAACTCTAAAGAAGCCGTCTTCGTCTGTTGACATAACAAACACACGACCCTTACCTTTTTCCCAGACTTGAGATTTTTCAGCTGTGTCTGCGTTAGTGTATGCTTCTGCTTTTGCTTCTGTTGCTTCACCAAATAGTATATTTGGATAGTTAGAAGTATTAAATCCGCCTGTACCAATGTTACTAAAGTCGTGTCCTGTAGCACGAGTTAATGAAATATTAACTGTAATACTTGAAGGTTCTCCGTCCTGTACACCTATACTTAGAACAAGTTGTTGATTTTGTCCGCCTAGTCTTAAAGGTCTAGCAATACCACTTGTTGGTGGTGTAGGACTACTTTGAGAATTTTTGTCGCTAAGTGGAGTTGACTCTAATTCATAATATGGGAATCCTGTTAGTAGTGAACTTCCTGCTGGAACACCTTGGTAGTTTCCTTCACCATCGTGATATGCTTTAACAACATGAACTCTGTCTTTCCAACCAAAGATCATGTCTGCATTATTAAGTCTGCTTAGTGTGTCACTATCTGTAACAGGAGCAGTTATTGCAACTAAAGTATCACCTGCTGTACTACCAAATGTAGTACTTGAACTAATCCCAACAACTTCGCTAGGCGTTGCTGCTGATGCGCTGCCAGCTATGGTGATTACACCAGATGTAGTAAATGCTGTTCCGTTCCAGTCTTTAAGCCATAGTGTAGTTGTATTAGTTAGTGATTCTATAGCAACAGCACTTGCACTTCCTTGAGTAATAACATCGCCTTTAGTAACAGAAACTTGGGCATCTAGTACAAGTTTAACTTGTGTTTCAAATTTTGAGTAATCAACTGTTGATAAAATATACTTATAGTTGTCATCAAATGTTACAAGATTCCAACCTGAAGGTAAATCGTTATCATTAATTCCACCCCAGTCTGTAATATTTTGTTTGCTAAAGTCTAACGATCTATATACTTTTGATGATTCGTCGAGTACAACAGCAGTTGAAGGTCGGATGCTTGTATTTGGATCAATATTATCAAATATTAATTTAGCACGTTGTCTAATAACAACAGTTTCGCCACCGTATAACGGATATATTAATCCACCAGTTGTTGTACTTCCGCTTACATCGCTTGTTTGATTTGAGAAAGATATTTTCCAAACAGCACCGTTGCCGCCTTCTAACGGTAATCCGCTAGTGTCTCCACTTGAGTTTGTAGCTGTGACATTAACGCCGTCTGTATACACAGTAGTATCTTGTCCAGTATATACATTTGTAATTTTAATTCTGTCAGAATTGTTAAAGAAATTAGTAGTACCATCTGGTTGTGATATGTATACTTGAGTACCACCAACAACATCGCCGTTACTGTCTTTTGTTTTTTGTGGTACTACAATAGTACCAACAGCACCTGTATTTTCTTGTGTTATAGTGTCACCATAATCTGCAATAACATAATCATCTAGTGTAAGAATAATTTGGTTAACTGCTGGAATACCTTCCTCAATAAATGCTGAAACAACATTAACAACTTCAAACTTTCTTAAATCAGTACCTTCTTCGTCTGCAGGGTAAATATCACCATTAGTGCTTAATGTTCCAGATAAACTTGCAGCAGAAGATAAAGCCTCATCACTGTAAAGAGTAAAGTTATTAACATCAACAACACTAATATACCAATCACTGTTTAACCCAGTAACACCTACACTATCTGAAATAGTAACTTTCTGTCCAGTTTCCCAGCCGTGTCCTATTAAGTTAATACTATTAGGAGCAGTAAATCCGTCTATTTCTTGTTTTTCGGTAAAGATAATATCTATCTCACCTTCTGGAATAGGAGTAAAGTCTGTGTCATACACAAACACATAATTTTGATTTGCATCAGCTGATGCTTGAATGGTTGGGTTCACATAAACTTTAGCAGTCTGTACAGTGTTATATGCTAGTTGTCCTGATTGTGGAACTTCGTTAGGGTCACTACCTGCTGCAACAAGACCAAAGTTACCATATGCGTTAGAACCGCCTACTGATCTAATTTCAGAACCATTATTTGCGTAATAAGCAGCATGACAGTAGTATGTAAACATACCGACCATCTCTGACAAACCAGTGTTAGTTACAAGTAAGCCGTAACCTAGGTCGTTAATTTGTGTAAAGTCGTTTCCTAACTGTGATCTGTTACCAGCTGTTTGTAGTACAGTTGGATAGTTTTCTATCTGACCATATGTATATTGTTTGTCACCATTACTATCGTAGTAAGAACCTAATACCGGACCTTGCCATCCTGTCACAAGTCCATTACTGTCTGTAACACCAGAGTTGGCATCTAGGATAAGTTCACAAGTACCTGCATCAATGTCGTGGTTAACTATTGAGTTAACTTGATAACGTATGCCATTTACATAGAACGGAGCAGGAAGCTCAGGTCTTCTAACAAATAAACCGTGTCCTACGCCTACACCATTGACTGTAACTTGTGATCGTTTACTTCTTGCAAACAATCTAAATGCATTACCATTCTTTTGACCAACAATTTCAATTGGCATGTTACCGTTAAATCCGTCAACAAACATACCACCTCTAAATGCTTGTTTGTTAGCAGATTGTGCAAATGAAGAACCTGTCTGAATATATGGAGATTTAGTTAGAATCTGTCCAGCAGGGTCAAGCACAGTCATAAATCCACCGTGTCCTTGAACAGTACAGTTACGTATAATAGTAGCATCGTTCATTAAGAACACATCCATGTCTTTGTTGTTTAATGCAGGATTATATTCTGCATTGAATGCATATACAATGGTAGAAATTAAATCATTAACAACACCGGCTGCACCAGCTTCTGCTGTTGGTAAATTAGTTTTCCAAGTTGTTATAACTGTACCTGTTGGTTCTTGTATACCTGCTATGCTTAACAAGTCTGCACAAACAGTAGCAATTCTATTAATTGCTTGAGATGTAATTTCTTCTTGTCCTACTTCAACGGCGTTTTCGTAGTACTTTCCTTGCACTTCCATTGATTGGTCATTTCGACCTTTTACTAAGTCGTATGCAAGTGCATCTACAATGTATCCAATATCTCTTTTACATTTTGTAGTAAATGTAAACTTACCTACACTAACACTATCTGGAACACCAGCAGCACCATGTGCTCCTGATACACTACCAGAAATTGTATCAGCAGTATTAAATGCTCTAGTAGGTGATACAAGAATAACTGTAGTTTGTCCGGCAGCAGTAACAGGATCTTCTTTAACAATACCAGAAGCACCATCACCGCCTAATTGAGTCATTGTTTCACCTTTAACTGCGGCAACAGTTCCTGTGAATACTATAGTAGTTTGTGCCCAAGTACCAAATCCTGCTGTCTGAGCAGCAGTTGCTTGGATATCCATCCAGTCATAAATTTCTTCTTGTATGTTTGCTTTGTTTTGTGTTAAAATTTCAGCAGCATTTTCTCTGCCGCCTCTATTAGTAACAGACACTAAAGAATTATTGTTTACAGGCTTTGTAGGATCTTTAGCATAATGCCATCCCATATCAAAATCACGAGTGTTAACAGTGTTAACAGAATTAATAGTTAGTCCAGCTTGTACAACACCATTTAAACTAAATGGGTCTGTATTTACAAACTGTCCACTTGCTGGGAAGTTTGCACCTGCTGGGTTATAGCCGTCAAAATATGTTACAGGTACTGATGTAGCATTAACAACATCTTCTAGTATTGTTGCTTTTTTATTTGTGTTACTATTAATAAATGTAATAGTTCTGTCAACAATATTTACATTAGCATCTGCACTTTGAAGATTTGTGTCAATATCTGCTTTGGCATCTCTATATGCTTGTGGAATGTTTGTTCCATTTAAACTAGCTGATGGCAATGTTGCTGCTGCTGGCACAGTTTGTGTAGCAATAGCATTTTGTATAATATTAAGAAGTGTTTGTGCTTCAGACTCTTCAGTTACTGATGCATTTGCACCACTGGTTACCTGATCATTGATACCGTCTGAGTTATCATTACCTGTTGCGCCAGTTAAAGTTACGCCAGTAAGTACTTCGCCTACAATGTTTTTGAAGTGTGTTATTGCAGTTTGGATAACAGTTGCAAATGTAGCATTAATATTTAAAGATGTATCTGTAAAATACAATCTTGCTAAAGTTGTTGAAGCATCATTACCGCCATAAAGTATATCATATGTTAATGCATCTATCCAACGATAAATGTGTACACCTAAAAGATTTTCAACTGTTTGATTATATCCTGCTGGTGGAGATGTATCATTTTCAACGTGTGCTAATATATCATCTCTTAAAAATGGTTTGTTGTTTTGTAATTTGTCACGTGCAGCAACTTTATTAGAATCAACGCCAGTCCAATCCGGAAATACAATAGTTTCTGTTACATCAGCAATGTATCCAGGTAAAGGAATACCGTTACCGTCTAAACTACCTACAGTGTTTGTATCTACATTACCATTTTCAATAATATCTAAAACAGTTTCAAAGTATTCCGTTGCTCGTTCAACCATTGTAGAGTTGTCTGCTACGTCATCTAATAATTTTACTAAGTTACCTGCAAATCCAACTGCTGCAAGTTCTTGTGCTAATTGACTATTTTGTACAACGGCACCACTTGGATACTGATATGCAAGACCGTTTATAACTTGATTATAGTTTGTTCCTAGCACTAAGTCAAACCCAGCACCAGTAAGAATATATTCTAAGTCTCTTTCACATTTGGCTTGATCATATGTAAAAGTACTTGTTTGTGTAATTACATCGCCTTTGTATGCAGTTAGTGTTCCACCTGTAATTGTTAGTACTGCTTCATCTTGGAAAGTAACAGTATTATTGTGAAGTGTTAGTCCATCAAAGTATTTGTCGCGATAGAAATAAGTGTTTGCCCATTTAGATTGTGATACACGATTCTTTGGACGTATAATTGCACGTCTCATCTCGTCGCCAACAATAGATACCTGAGACGAAACTTTAATTGGATAATCTTCTTCGTAGATTCCTGATTCAACCATAATGGTAATTTGTTTAGTACTAACTCTGTTACCAAATTCTAAAGTATCACCTAATGCATCTGCAACTTCAACTCCTTGAATATCACGTCCTGCACCTTCTACTAAAAACTCAAATGGTTCTTCTAATATAAGTTCTAGCTCGTCTACATTATTAGCATTGTTAATATCGTTGCTGTAACTAACAATACGACCAATAGCACCACTTCTTGTACCAACTACAACTTTTCCTGGAATTAAATCAATGTTTCCGCTTTGTCCTTGCCATACAGCATCTGCACTACCGTTATCAAATTGAATAACATACGGAGCACCTTCGCGTAATGTAGGAGCACCGTCAAGACCATCTCTAATAATACTAGTAACAACATTGAACTTTGCTTCAAACACATCTATTGCTGCACTTGGTGCATTAGCTGCTGCACTTGGTGCAGCCGGATCAAAGTACTGAACGTAGTCAACGTTTCTTACAGTTGGCCAAGTAGTATTAACAAGTATATAATCTCTAAGTAATTCTAGTGCAAAGTTAATAATAGCAACAGTTTGTTCTTCTTGTGTTGTAACAGCAAGTCTACCGCTAGAGTTACTGTAGTATCTTAAACCTGCATTTCTTGATAGTTTGTTAGCAGTAGGACTAGACTGTGTATCTAGTTTTGCTGCATCAATAATATAGCCTAAGTCTCTAGCACATATTGCTTCATTGTATGCAAAGTTTTTCCAAATATAGTCTGGATCAGCTTCTGTAAGTGTTAGATCTGCTGTAGCAGTTTCAATTTTATAAGAAGCATAAGCGATAGCTTCTGCAATAACAAAGTCTTTGTTTTGTACAATAAGTGATTGTAATTTTTCTGTACTTGCACCGTAATCTGCTCTTTCGCCTTGTTTAAATTCTGCTGAACGAACTTTTGAAGGTGTTAAGTTTTGTGCATCAGTACCGTATTCGATTACCTGCATGTATGGACCAGGTTCAACTGGACTTGCTTCTACAATTTCTTCTGCTCTACGTGCCGCCGCATTAACAGTACGATATGCATATGCTAGTGAACGACCTTCTTTACCTGGAGGTGTACTTGCTTGAGTATCGTCACCTGTTGTGCTAACAAACAAGTTAATGTTAGATGCAAAACTTGTATTGTCTACATAGAATTTTGTAGCAGCCTGTAAATCTTCAATGCCGTTCGGAGTACCTATGCCTGCAAGTTCGCCTGGATGATCTTCTAGATACAAAGTACCTTCCATTTGATCGCCTTGTCTGCGAACAGCACTTTGGCGTGGTATTGCTTCATTAGCAAGATAATCGCCAGTTAAATCATTTGGTTGATAATAATAATCTGTTAGTGTTTGTGTTCCGTTGCCGCCTGCAACATTTATTCTGTTAACTCCTGCTTCCGCATCAGCCTTAGAAGAATATAAACCTAATTGGGTATCATTAATAACTCTGATATAAAATAATGACTCAGGAAATTCTGCAACATCATTTAGATCTGCTTGTGTTGCTTGGTCAACTGCACTTGTTCCTGTAGTAGCATATACAAATGATGCACCATTAGCAGAACTGTCTAATCCATGTCCTTCTCCACTAATTAATACTCCGTTAACATATCTATCATTAATAACAGCATTACCTGCATTGTATCCTGCAACAGTATATGAATAATCTTCTGTAAAGATTTCATCTTCTGTGCGTACACGTAATTGAGATCCTGTTCCGCTACCAGAAGATTTTAAATAATTCTCGTCTGCATAACCTTTTGTAATTAAAACATCTTCAAGTGTGTAACCGTCGTCTTCTGCTTTTTGTTTCCAAGTTGCTGATGGAGCAGGGTTGTAGGCAATATAGTTCCCTGCCATGTCTAGGTTTCCGCCTAGTGTTGGATTTCCGTCGCTCTTTAAATCACTTTTGTTATTTTTAATAACAATAACTGGCCTACCATCGTCGTCAACTCTGCTAACATCAAATATAATACTGTCATCTATGTTTGGATCAACAAAACTATCACTAACTAATCTAAAAAATTCTAATTGACTACCTTGTGTATCATTGTTAATACCTGCTAGTACCGGAGCCGAGTCTGTACTTGGAAAGTTTTGAAAGGAATCAACTGCAATATCGCCTAAGTCTGTTAGTGATATCTGTCCACCTTCACCAAATACAGCATATAGTTCGTTAAAGTTTTCGTTCGTTTTACGAAACGATTCTCTAATACTATCGCCAGTGCCGTCGTTACCTTCAACGCCAATATTAATGTCTTGTTTTGCCATTTTATGTGAGCTCCGTTATCTTAGCATTTTGTTCGACTTTATCTAAGTCAAAGTTTACACTTACTCCACAACCACAACTGCTTTGAGCATTTGGATTGTTAATTACAAATTGTGTTTGGAATACATCTGTTACATAGTCAATTTCGCAACCAAATAAGTACATTAAACTAGTTGCATCTATTACTAAATTGCCATTGCCACAGTTAATAATTTCATCGTTTACACCAACATCTTCTTTTTGAATCATAGTCCATTCGTATTCAAAACCAGCACAACCACCACCTTTCATACCTAAATGAACTCCAAATGCATCTTTGCATAATTCGTTAATTTTACTTTTAGCAGTAGGTGTTAGGTTAATAGCAAACAATGTGTACTCCTTGTCGTAGTATTTATTTCTTTATTTTATAATCTTAATGTAAATACTTATATGTTCATTCGAGAATACAAGCTAAAGAAGATGTACGAACGTCCAAGTAAATGCGGCAAACTGCATACATATTACAGAGATGTTACTATGATTGTAATGCGTTGTGATAATTGTAATGCTGAATTTGAGCGTTCAAGAGGAAGTATGGATCCTAAACGTATATCAAACAACTATTTTCATGTGTGTAGTAATTGTGATAGCAAGAAATTTGCACAAAAAACAGGCATAACCCGTAAAAAGATATGGGATATGCCTGCTAGTTCTGATTTAGATATTAGTAAACTTTAGTCTTCTTTTTTCCAAAGTGTCCATGCACCGTATGCAATAGCACCGTATGCAACTAGACTAGCAATTGGTTTAAAAATAAGGAATGCAATACCTGCACCGATCAATACTGCACCGTCTAATGAAGTACGCTCTCCTAGTCTTTCTATAATCCATTTTTTCATAATATTCTCCTATTATTTTTTATAACCGTCAGCTGTAATATTGGCTTGGGCTTTCATTGATTTCAAACTTAGGGCTTCAAATCTTACAGGCTTTTTTACAGGAGCATCGATAAATTTATTACCATTGTCTACTCTCACGCCTACCACTCTATCGAGTGTTAATGAACCTTTATTAAAAACTGGTGAAACTTTTCTTTGTGCCATTTTTGTATCTCCTGTTAAACTATTTATGTAAATAATTGTTCCTATAGGAGGAAAATTATGTTTAATTGGTTAAAGAAAATTTTAGGAATTGGACCTTCAGTGCCAGCAGCTATAGAAGCAGCTATACCGGAACCAGAAGAGAAACCTGCTCCTAAAGCAGTAAAGAAAACAACCACAAAAAAGCCAGCAACAAAAAAGTCTGGCAAAGCAGACCTAAGCGGTATGTCAAAGAATGAATTACTTGCTCATGCTAAGGCAAACGGTGTAAAAGCTAATGCTAGTATGAATAAGGCTGCTATTTTAAAAGCAATTAAGAACGGCTAAGTTTAGCACTTAACTGATCAATTGCAGTTTCACAGCGAGTGAGCTTGCGTTCTAAAACGTTTATAGCTGCTCGCTGTTTTCTTGACTGTTCTTCTAAAGAACGAACATATGCTAAGGTTGGAAGTTCTTGCTGAGCACCGTCTTCGCCAAGCATAACAATCGTATCTACACCCTGTGCTTTTAATCCGCCAGTAATTCTATTTGGATTTTTATCAGTAGAGGGCGCAGTGTTCTTGGATTGACGACCGTACATCTTGTTCAAATAGCTCATAATCTTCCTTTGCTTTCTTATATTTATACAAGTCAATGCTTGCTAAATTCTTACACTTAGACTCTACCATAATGTCTGCATAGTCGTTAAACTCTAATGCCCAGTCATTAACAGCATTGTTCCACATCATATCAGAGTGGGCACGTAGTTTTTGTTTCTTAAAGCCATTCATAAGCAAGAACTCCATGTCAGGTAGTTCGTTGTCAGGCCATTCTGCAAGTAAATCTTCTTTGCTTACGCTGTAATGTATAACAGGACGCACACCACGCCATGATTCAATTACACGATCAAATCTACGGTCGGTTGGTAGAATGTATTCTCCTGTACGCACCCAGTGATGGTGTATGTCAAGAACGAGGGCAACGTGCTTTTCAAGTTCGAGGCTTGCGTCGAGTCCCCACGACATTTCGTCGTTTTCGATCGTGATGGTGTTTCTTGCTTCGGGCGATAGTCTTGGTAGGACGTCGATGATGCCTTGTGGACCTTTTCGACCCGATATGTGTACATTGCATTTAAAGTCTTGAAATGTCTGTCCGTATCCCATCCAGCGTATGACATCCACATGATACTCAAACTCCTCTATACTTCTATTTACTATATCATCACTGTCACTTGCCAAGACAGTAAACTGCCCAGGATGCATACTAAGCCGGACGCCATTACTTTTGGCGAGGGTTCCGACCCGTGCCAAATGCTTTTCACAATATGCGACCACATCAGGACGTTTCCAAAAATAGCACCAATCAGGCTGAGTGTATACAGGGAGGACATCAGAGCCCAGTCGAACCATTCGTAACTCATTAGGTAAATCTCCTACATATTCAATAAGGTTGTAAAACGACTGAATATTATGTACCATGATGTCCCACAGTCGTTGTTCTGCAACATCACGAGTTTGTCTATTGAGCCAAGCAACTGTAGTTGACTTGGTATTCAACGGACGTTGAATTTCCTCTAATAATTTTTTCTTTTGCTTTTGATCTGGATGCATGTACTTACATGCAAAGCCTATGCGTTTAGTAGTCATATGCTAGCCTAATATCTGTTAATTTAATATTCATTATACTATCTTTATTTCCAGTTGTCAATAACCCATTTGTCCTCTACTAATGCTGGATTTGGATCTCCGTGAAAAACACAAACACAACATTCTACCCTTGGTTTGGCATCATTTTCTACTATCTCAAACTTACGATTTCCACGCATAGTACCGGGCTTAAATGTTCTAGATTTTCTTACTTCCCATTTCCAACTTTGTATCCAACTATCTGGATACATCATTGCTTGTGTTCCTCGTGTTGCTTCAAACAACCAATCTTGATCACCGTGTAATCTTTTTTGTATGTTTATTTTATCTTTGTCAAATCCTGTCCATACATGGTCTAACTGTCCTACATTAAATCTAACAACACTTGAATTGTACCTATTCCATTTAGGACGCATCACTCGGGTGAAATCTCTAATAGTACACCAATGCCCTGGACTATATGTAAAAAGTTTATCTATGTTTCCAGACAATACAACATCAAGATCCATATATAAAACTGTTCCTTTTAATGGCAAGTTTTTTGAGAACATATATGGTTTACACCACCATCCTTGCAATCCGCCTGGCAATGATATAATTTTAACATTTGGATTAATACCGGTTCTATCTTCGGTTAAACAAACAAACTCGTAGTCTATTGTACAGTTTCGTTCAACCATGTTATAGAGTTTGTTTACATAATCTGCAGAATACTTTGTACCATGCTTTAAGCATAGCACATAGTATTTGTCTTTTATTAATGGATTGGCGTTATAGGGAATATCGTACAAGCCAAGCTCTTGATCTAGTTTTGTTAGTTTTTCAAGAGCTTTGCGTTGTTTACGTTTTTCTTTAGTTTCGCCTTCATGATACTTCTTAACCAAATCATGCCTCGTAGATAGCTGAGTTTGCTCCGTGTTCTGCACATTCTACTTTTACGCAATAACAGCGATTATCTGTTGCTTCGCGTATTAGTTTGTCTGCAAAATTAAATGCGTGTTCTGCAAATTTTTCTGCACCAACGCCATCGAAGATACGTAGTTCTGCTAAACCTAGTGCTTCTAGTTTTTGTAATTCTTCTAAAAAAGGATCTGCTTTATCTACTGCTACTTTATGATCAAATGAATCTTCTAACCAAGCCTTCAAAGGTTTTAGTCCTCCAAAGTCTACTGCCCAGTTTTTATTGTCTAAATGATCGCAACCAAAAGTAAATGTAAATGCTAAACTGTAACCGTGTAGCAGATGACAGTGTGAATGATCTGCGTTAGGTTGACGGAACACTGCTGATAGTCCAATATTGTGTCCGTAATGTTTTGTTGAATAATGTTTTGCCATATGTTTTCTCCTGTATATATGGCGGCAGAATTAGAAGGGTTGACGCCAAGTCCTATTTAATATTAATTATTATACGATATATTACTTATCGTGTCAACCTTTACATTTGAATAATTCCAGGCTTTTGGCAGTTCCCATTCATCGTCCTGATATATAGTGAATTTAATTTTTGGAAAACAACTAAAAACCATACCTATTTGATGTATCCAGTAACGCGGATCGACTGCTTTTTTATCTGTATCGTCATAGTTAGGAGTACCTTTATATATGTTATTAACTGTTTTAGTTTTGCTATGTAAATCAAAACCAATTAGATTAACGTATTTTTCTTTTGCAAATAATGCTGCAACAAGAACAGCATAAGGTCCACTTCCCCATTGAAAAGGTTCGTCCCAACGTTGATCACCTTTATATGGCAACGGCGGAACTTGCCTAACTCCTATATTTTTAAATCTTGGATACCAGTCTGGTCGTGTATACACTAAGGTATTATTTAAATTTACTTTTGCATTTAGTGCTTCTTGCACCATACGTTTATCAACACATATTAAATAGTCGGTGTAATAGTCTCGATATAAAGCATTGCAACCAGACTTAGGGCCGTCTAGTTTGCCTATGTCAATTGTTGATCGGCTCTCGCCATTGCCTATCGCCCACATCTTTTCTAATCTCTTTTAGTTCATCTTTAAGTGTATCAAAGTTCTTTTCTGTTCGTTTGGCACATTGTACCATATACACTATTTTACTTATCGCCCACCACCACCAGAATACACTGGTTGCGATAAAAATGACTACAATAGATACTGATGTGATATTGATTAGTGATTTAAAACCTAATAATATTTCGCCTATGATGATGGCTAGTGCGACAAATGGTGCTGTCCACGCCGCATATTTCCACCAACGTGCCTGTTGTTCTGTTTTGTTCATTGATGCTCCCTCTCTGAGTATCATTACTCAGCATAATTATTTATTAGAGGGTGGTTAAGAATTAAATATTGATATTATGAGCTGATAGAACCAAAAGTTTTCCAAACACCTGGAGAACCTTCTTTAACACAGATCCATCCTACATGTCCAGTTGGTTTAGGCTCGCTATTCCAAACAATGTCGCCCAGTCTATAAGAACCGTTAGTTGGAGCACTAGAGCCAACTTCGAAACGTTTACCTTCAAAACTTACAGGTCCAGCAGTTTCTATATCTGCTGTAGGGTTGTTAACATTAACACCTAGTTTACCTTTTACGTTTGTCTTGCTTTCGCTGTCTGCACCTATAGTTATCTTACCTGTAGATGATATACTAATACGAACAGCATTATCAGTAATTACATTTAAATCAGCAGTTGTATATGTACCTAGTGTAGCAGTTTTTCCTTCGGTATCTATAATAAACTCTGCATCATCTTGTACTATACCAAATGTACCGTTAGGAGTTTCAGTACCAATACCAAAACGCATATAGTCGCCGTTCCAGAATACATACTGATCAATGTTCATGTTGCCTTCCATAGCAACATTTTGTAATACACCTACTTGTGTTAGACTACTTCTTGTAACAGTTGGACCTAGTTCGTCCATGCTTAGAACACTAACTTGATCTATTGCATAGTGTTGATCTCTTTGTAAGTCAATAGACTCTGAAGACCAAATTCTGTCCGGACCGCTTCTTAATACAAATTGTTTTGTAGGACCATCGACACGCCAAATCATACCTTTTTGATATACAGTATCAGCGCCATTAGAAACAAACTCTAATGGACTAGAACGTTCTATACGAACATCTGCTGTAAGTTCGTCAACATGTAGTTTACTAACAGTTAAATCACCTTGTACAGTTAGATTTCCTGTAACAGTTGTATCGCCAACAATATTTTCAACATCAATATTATCAGTTAATATGCCGTTTTCGTCTACAACAACAACTAATCTTGTGCTATCATCTCTAATTCCCTGACTTTGGAATCTAGTAATTGTACCTCCGTCGATAACATCGCCAGACAGGCTTCTGTTACCTATTACAGGTGCAGTAGGTTCAGCTCTTGAAAGCTGGAATATAGCATCGCCTAAATCGTTTAGACCTTGGCGAATTCTGCTGATTTCTTGATCGGATACATTGCTCATGTAAGTATTTATCAGTTTACTTTAAGAAGCACTGTATCAGGATTACAACGTCCGTTTAGTTTTGTATCTGTAGTTTTTATATCATCTAAGAACTTGCGTAGAGCAACTTTACCTGCGGCTTTGAACTCTTTTAGTTGTTCTTCTGGCTTACGCAGAGTCTTTTGAATACTTTCTTTTTCGTCAAACCCGATAATAGTTGTACCTTTTACACTAAGTCCTGTTCCATCTCTTGCAAGTCCTTTTGGATCTACGTTTGAAGCAACATATTTTCCTAGTTTACGTGTCTTACTGTTAAACACCCACAGCTCATTAGCACCTACAATAAGTGTAGGATCAATGCTTGCAAGTGAATATTTGTCATCTGCTTTGTTAAACTTCAACTTCTCTACAATTTTACTTGCAGAACGTTGTTTAGGCTTACGTGGCTTACGTGTTGCTTTGGCTTGCTCAATAATAAAGTCTAGTTCTGAGTTAACAGTTTCAATTGCTTTGCGGTATTTTGCAATCTCAGATTTATTTCTATGTGAATATCCTTCTTTGAGTTGTTCCCACATATCAGCTTCGTGTTCGTCCATTTTAGCCAACTGTCCTTTTGTTGGCATTCTTTCTAGGTCGTCAAAGTCTACTAGTTCCATTTCCCAGAAAGATTTCATCTTGCGAGCGTGTGCTTGACTGGGCTGAATCTTTTTTAAGTATGCTTTAAAATCAAAACCTTTAGGGTCAAATGACTTTGGGTCAACTATCCAACCTTCTAACCATTCGTCAATGGGCTCTGCCATTTCGTTTGCTTGATCGCGAATACGTTCTTGAATTGTAGGAACATAGACATTTGCTTTTGCTTTTTCTTCCTCTTTCTTTTCTACTACTACTTTAGAACCTTTTTCAATATATTCTGCAATTTTATTTTTTAACCAACTGCTAGGACCTTTTTTCTCCCCCATTGTACCAGGAAGACTTTGCCAATATTCATCTTCTCTCTTTACATAGTCGGGAGCACCGTCTAAAAAGGAAACAGCAACAGTTGCACAAGTTACACTAAGATACGCACTAGGAACCGCTTTTACGTGTTTGATTTGTTCTTTGGTGTATTCACCGCTTTGTTCCATCCATTTAAAAATATATGGATATAAGTCTGTAGGTTTGTAATTTTCGTAGTAGAAGGATCTTACATGTTCTCTATGACGATGGATCTGTTCGCCAGTCCATTCTTCCCAACCATTCCAGCTCGGTGCGGCAAGTTTTGCTCCACGTTTGACACGAGGCGCGGCTCTAGTTTTCTTTTTACGGGTTGTCTTGGGAAGTGCCATGTCATAAATCTCCTAACGTTCAAGTTTTAGTATTATATATGTCTTATCGAAAAAAGTCAACTATTTTTGAGTGCGTATAGGGTTGCATACTTACCTTCGAGTATACCAGTAATGGTAACTTTGTAACCATAAGAATAGTCATCGGGATATATATTATACCTTACGTCTTCAGCGTGATCCATACACCATTTGCCTTGTTCGGTTTGTTGCCAACGCCATATTGGTTCTGCACAATATAGTTCAGGATCTTCTACATCGCCCATTTGAAATGATGTCAGAATGTACTTAGCCTTCATTTTCTAAATCCCAAATACATATATTTGGTTTAGATTTTTTCGCCAGTTTCAAATCCGCGGAAGGTTTTAAATCTTGGAAAGCGAAGCGAATAAGTACCGTCTTGATTTTGTGTAATTGCATCTGCTCTAACCTCTACAAGATTTCCGATAATATTGTTGCGATTATTCCAAAAGTCATCACGATTAGCATCGCTGAACCCACTACCAACATTAACGCGAATATCTTTTCCGTCATCGGTCCCGGCGCAGACAAACGCTCCAAGGCGACCTTCATTCCTACCAGTACCTTCTTCAATTTCTTTTACCTCCAATGTAACCTCAATAAATGGTTTGGCTTTGAGCCAAGCATGGCTACGTTTGCACTCATAATGTGCATCTATATCTTTAATCATTACGCCTTCGTAACCACCGTCTACAGCCGCTTTATTAAGCTCTACAAAGCGTTTTTCGCCTTCAGGAGTGTCTAAGTCTACATCTTCCCAGTCCAGTGCTTGTACGTGCTGTAAGACGTCCTTATGCTCCTCTACCCAAGCCTTAGTGATTGCACTACGAAAGCTCTGCGGTTTATCCCACTCGCCTTTTTGGAAACAACCTAGCGGAATGGTATCAAACAAATGTAGTACAGCATCGTTTGCAGCCACGTTTTCTTTACGGTGTACCTGCTTCATTAGATCTTGAAAGTTAGCACTCATTACCTCACCGTCTAGTACAAGCGGATAAGGCACAGGATATTCTTTAACTACAGCACGGATTTCTTCAATGATGTGATCGAAGTTGTGGAACTGTTTTCCGTTGCGGCTGTACATTTCAATCTTGTTGCCGTTTACATCGTGGATAACAACTAGCACACGAACACCGTCTAGTTTGATTTCAATCTGTTTCTTGCCTACCATTTTCTTTTCGTGCTTGGCACTGTCATGTGCAAGTTGACAAGTGAATACAGGAACAGTACCTGGTACTACTTTGTTTACAGTCTTTTCACTTACACCACAACGTAGGTCTTTGATAAGGATCCTGCGATACCAATCGTTCCATTGCTCTGTAGTAGCAACACCCATTGCTAGTTCAATTGCGTCACGTGCCGCATGTCCGGTTAGCTCACGCTGTTGTAGTTTTTCAGCAAGTTCTTTAAACACTTCCCAAGATAATCCCTGTCCTGACAACACATCTGAACGCTCTGGCACTTGCTTTACACCAAATGTTACAAGAGCATCAAGTGCCATTGTAAGACCTTCAAAGAACTCTGGAAGTCCTTCTTCGTGTGCTTGTTTTAGGATTGCTTCTTTGCCCAAGCGACTATTGTCTGCTTCAAGTTTAGCGATAATATCTTGTGGTTGTGTTCTCATATTTGCCTCGGTGTTGTGCCTGTTAAAAAATACATTTTAGTTATAATAGCATCAACATCACTTTCTGTCAACCAACCTTTTACTGTATCACCTTCATTAGTAATACCTGGCATTTCTTTTTGCTCGCCATCTTTAAATACAGCAATTTCAAACAAGCCTTGTTTATTACCGTATGACACTTCGTTTTTAATAACACTTAATTCATAGTTGCCAAACTGTATAACAGCCTGTACACCTTTTGGTGTTTCAGTTTCCAATAATTGAAAGTCCTTCATTTTCATAATATTCTGGCTCCATTTCTAGTGATTCGTGAAAGTCAAATACTTCATAGCCTTGTAGTGCATACCAAGTAGCACGAGCAGGAGTAGTCAACACTAGTTCGTCGTGTATCCTACCCTTGCTCGTCCATTTTTCTATACTATATAGTCTATGTTCAATCATCTGACTCTAAGTTCTTCGATGTTGATCGGAGTGTAGTTGATTTGCTCAACGCACACACATCTGTGAAACTCAGTTGGGCTTGGATTCTGGTGAATGTGTCCGTGTACGTTTACCATACTTCCTTCACCAAATCTGTGACTCTCGCCCAGTGTACTGTTGTGTACAGGAACGTGAGTCAACAGCAAGCCAAACTCTGGAAACATTCTCCACATGTCAATCTTACCCCAGACACCACTAGACGCCATCATCTTGATGTTGTCGTGGTTGCCAACGATAAGTCTTTTCTGTCCGTTCAGTTTAGGAAAGTTAGTCTTTAACCATTCTTCCTTATCTGTACCAAACAGCACATCGCCTAAGTGGTAGACTTTGTCGCCAGGCTTAACAACGCTATTCCAGTTATCCATCATGGCTTCATTCATCTCGTCCACATTAGCGAACCTGTCGCCGCGAGTGGGCCTACCGTCGATGTCGGTAAAGTTCAAAATGTTTGCGTGGTTAAAGTGCGTATCACTTATTACCCAAATATCTCTTGCCATAGGATTACCCTCTTTAAACTTATATCTATATTATACGACATTATACCCATAATGTCAACTAAATTTGGCCCGCTCGGAGAGATTCGAACTCCCGGCCTCAGGTTCCGCAAACCTGCGCTCTATCCAACTGAGCTACGAGCGGATAAGTTTAGTATACTTCTTTACACTCGTATGTCAAGTTTTTTGGAGTGGATGACAGGACTTGAACCTGCATTGTACGGATTTGCAATCCGTTGCGTAACCATTCCGCCACACCCACAAAATTGGTCGGAGATGTAGGATTCGAACCTACGACCTCTCGGTCCCAAACCGAGCGCACTACCAGACTGTGCTAATCTCCGAATTTGGCAGGCAAGCAAGGATTCGAACCTCATACTCGAGTTTTGGAGACTCGCGTGTTGCCAATTACACCACTCACCCATAAAAAAAGCCCCTAACATTATTAGTGCTAGGGGCTTATCTTAAATAACTTTTTAAAAAGTCGCGTTAAGACATACCCCCTTTTGGCGGCCAACAAGTAATGTTTGTTGTGTTAGTCTTAATCACGTTAGTATTCCTTTTTTGTTTAGTATGTGTATACTATACTATCTTTATTTATCGTTGTCAACCTCTTTTGGTTGGTATCCCGTACCGGACTCGAACCGGTGTTGCCGCCGTGAAAGGGCGGTGTCCTAGGCCACTAGACGAACGGGACATAGTGGCGACCTGTACCGGGCTCGAACCGGTGACCTCTAGCGTGACAGGCTAGCGTTCTAACCAACTGAACTAACAGGCCAAAACTGGAGCGGGTACCGAGAATCGAACTCGGACGATCACGTTGGCAACGTGGCAGGCTACCTTTACATCATACCCGCTTGGTGGAGAATGGCGGGATCGAACCGCCGACCTCCTGAATGCAAATCAGGCGCTCTCCCAGCTGAGCTAATTCCCCTTAAAACTGGTGCCCATGGAGAGACTCGAACTCCCACACTTTCGTACTAGAACCTAAATCTAGCGTGTCTACCAATTTCACCACATGGGCATATGGTGCCGGTGAAAGGAATCGAACCTCCAACCTACTGATTACAAATCAGTTGCTCTACCGTTGAGCCACACCGGCATCTTTTACTTATCAAATTGTTTGGAGCGGGATACGGGAATCGAACCCGTCTCGTCAGCTTGGAAGGCTGTCATAATACCACTATACCAATCCCGCCTGGCGGAGAGTGAGGGATTCGAACCCTCGGTACGCTTACACGTACAACACCTTAGCAGGGTGCCGCTTTCGACCACTCAGCCAACTCTCCTAAAACACACTCCCAGTTTATCAGATCTGTTGCTTCTGTTATACAGCAAGCAGAGTGTGCTTTAACTTGGCTCCCCGAGCTGGACTCGAACCAGCGACATACGGATTAACAGTCCGGTGTTCTACCAACTGAACTATCAGGGAATAAAACTTATTTCCTACCTTTGAAATGTAAGCGAATGCTTTTCGCCATCGTGCCAAAATGTAACTGTACTGTGACTATACACTTCTTGCTCTACTTCTTTGTAACGAGTTTGCATATTACACTGTTCTTCAGTACGATATCCTTCTGGACCTTTATCTTTGTTACCGCCGATAATTGCTCCTGTTAGAGCACCGACACCAGTTGCGGCTTCTTTACCAGAACCCTTACCAAACTGGTTGCCAATTACACCGCCGATAATACCACCGATGATTGCACTTTCTTTATCAAACTCTTTCTTTTGTCCGTATGGAACTTGTACATATTTACAAACTTCAACTGTATACGGAGACTGTTTGATAACAGTCTTAAAGTGATCTTCAGTATATGCTTTGCTTGCCTCAGCGTGAGCGGGTGACGCCAACACTGCTACAAGGCTTACGGTTGCTAATAAGTGTTTCATAGTTATCATAGTACTTTATTTATTTCCATTTGTCAACCTATTTTTACTCTGAGGTAACAATTTCGTAAATTTCTTTCCAGTTCTTTACTCGGCGAACACTATCGTCATTCATATTATAACCGTGTTCCATAACCAAAGGACGAAGTCCAACCTTTTCGCCTGCCAGTGCATTTTCAGGTTTGTCTTCAACCCACCAACAGTTGCTACCTTCAAACTGTTCTAGGACTTTGTCTTTATCTGCACCAGTACCTAAAAATATTACATCTTTAAAAATACAGCCAAAGATTTTATCAAGATTTTTTCTACGAAGTTTTTGTGCATACTTGTTATGACTTAAACTTGTGATACAAATAAAATCCCAACCTTCGTCTGATAGTTTAGTTACATACTCTTGTGCATCACGTAGAGGAGGAAGAAACCCAATCATTGCACTTTCATTAAAATGCTTAATCATTGTTTTACCTTGCTTCTCTGGAATATCATATCGAAATGCAATGTTATAAATTAACTTTGCATCTTTTACAGATTCAAATCCATGTTCTTCCATATAAAGGTTAAACGCATATTCCCAATTAAATAAAACGCCATCGGCGTCAACGAGCATAGTTTTTTTCATCATATTGCCCTCTCTTGTTTTAGTTTATTATTCATATAACTATATTACTATAAAATAAACTAATTGTCAAGAACTTTTACAGATGTAACACGATCATAGCGGAAACTGCGAAATGCATTAGATTCAATTGCCCAAACAGCAACAACAGCATCTGAAATTTCTCTAACTTTCTTTTGTGTTAGAGGTTCGTCTTTTTTTGCTGGAGGAAGAATTTCTTCTTTTAATGTACAAGGCATAATTCTTTGATCACCGTTTAACTTTGTAAATGTAACTTCAACTACATTTTCTTTAAGAAGATTTACAAGTTCATCTTTTGTAGGGATGCCTTTCATATCAGCTAAAGTTTGTGCCATGTCATTTAAATCCACCATTAGACAATTTCCTCTACTACACCAAGTGCTTCAGCAAACATAAACCCTGCACCTGCAACCATTACCCAGCCGCCAAATGCTTCTAGATAATATCCGCCTGCTATCAATGCACCGGCAGCAAACATACGTACTACGCTTTTAATCATACTTACAAAAAAATGTCCATTACTAGGATCTTTACCTGCTGGAATAATAACTCTTTCTGGAATAGGCATTATCGTTTCTCCACTACTTTATCTGCAAAGCCATTTTCAACAGCTTCTTGTGCAGTTAGGAATGTATCAAACTTCATAGTTTCAAACAATTCCTCATACGTTTTGTCTTTAGAATTGTGTTTTACATACAACTCTGTAAGACGCTTATTAACTTTTTGACTTTCTTCGTAGTGTCTTTTAATGTCTTCCATTTGTAATTCTTGAATATGTACACTACCGCTAGTACCAGGTGTACCTGAACTTACTCTATGAATCATTGTGCGACTTTCTGGAAGTACTACTCGTTTACCTGCTGTTCCTGCTTGTGCTAAAAAACTGCCCATTGAGCAAGCCTGACCCATCACAATAGTTTTTACATCACATTTGATGTATTGCATTGTATCATAGATAGCAAGACCTGCGGTTACTGCACCACCTGGAGAGTTAATATACAAATTAATATCCTTGTCAGGATTTTCACTTTCAAGATATAGCATCTGTGCTACAATCAGATTAGCCATATAATCTTCAACTGGACCGTTTAACATAATAATACGATCCTTCATTAAACGACTATAAATGTCGTATGAACGTTCTCCTCGAGCTTCTTGCTCAACTACCATAGGTACTAAAGGCATTCTATTCTCCTACTTTACAAATTGGTACAGTTTCTGTTACATCATTATAATCATCATTATCAATAAACTGTCTAGTTGCAGTTTCAATAATTAACTGTCCATTTCTAATTACATAGTTAGTAATTTGTTTTCTAATAACACCTTCAGTTTTTTCTAAAACTGACAAAAACGGTCCTTCGTCGATCATTAAAATCTCCCTTTGATGACTCGTTCGTTTGGACCAGCAGAAGTAAACTCCATGCCGTGTGCATTCCCTACATAAATCTTACCATTCCATTTCATATGGATTTTATTAGTTGCAATAAATGCATCGAACGATTCTTTTGCTTTAACATTATCAACTTCTACTTCTACAGATTGTTCATTTCTAGTGTTAGTTAATACTGCCTTGTTATCATATATTGTTTTCATTTCATTCCCATTAATTTAAGGTTCAATACGAAATTTTCTACTAGTAGTTTAACAATAATTGCGCCATCTGTCAAGTGATTTCTTTCCATTTCAAGAACATGTGTTGCCATCATTATATAGGCTTGTTCTTCTGTAATATTAAGTTCACCCCAGTCAATTGGGTCTACAGTTTCGCACTCTTTTGCTAGTA